>OMLO01002344.1_pt1 | contig 15239 bp, 8 predicted proteins | sample 1674811 | NCBI WGS metagenome assembly OMLO01 (sample SAMN06265003, study PRJEB25207) | coral metagenome | isolation source: Coral host | place: Mexico:La Bocana,Puerto Morelos, Mexico | collected 2008-11-13 | reverse complement strand
AACTGCTGAGAAATTAACGTTTGAAGCCTTTTATTGACCTTCAAATGCTGCAAGATGCTACTAGAAGATGACGAAGCCCGAAGGCGACGAAACAAACGTGAACTCGTAGATGCAAGACCTTTAAATGTTGCAAGATGCTGCCAAAAGACGAAACGCGACCTCGTGATTGCAAGTACCCGACACCACCGTGCGCGCTCGCTAAAATATTACCCGAGACGACCGTGCGCGCCTAGTTTCGTCAAATCGAGAACGCTTCGCCCATTTCAAACACATTTTTTACTTTTTTCAACAAATATTCTTTGTCTTCGTATGTATACACCCGAGGACTCCTAGGGTGCCTACTCGGATTTTGGCGTCTGCATGGGCCAAAACACTGCGGGGGCAATAAAATTATCTGGTTATGTAATGTAATTATATAAGATAAAAGTGTTAACATCTGGAACGTACTTTGGCTATCTAGGAGGCTGATTATCTGTACTGAACAAAGAGGCATTTACACTAGCATATTTCACTTTTATATCATTTTTTTCGTATTTGTTATTTATTTCATGCAGGGCCCCACTGAAAACCACCTTCTTGTGATGTGGGCTCCCTGTTAAAATATCTTTATTATATTATTATTATTTTTCGATAAACGGAACGTAGGCCTGTGTCACGAACCCCCATAACTCTGAAATCCAAAATGCGTCGGTTTCCAAACAAAGCACACTAACCGAACTGAAAAATTGCAAACAGAAATAAATATACCGTCTCTTATGCCTGATGACGACAAAAACTTTGGTGGCTTTTAGTTTTGGAGTTTAGAAAACGATGACGTCACGTGAAAACGATCTATAAGGATTGATGATAATGATGATGATGATAATGATAATGAAAAACCTGTTTATGGATATGAATGTAAACTAAAAATGGATAACACATTGAAAACTTCCTGCCGTTTTTCGCTGGGAAATTACCACATGCTCTTGTTCCAATACCACAGGAGAGCTGGTTTGAGACAAATCGAGGCAAATTAAAAGGTTAAATGGTTGAGGAGGGGGAGGAAGAAACTCTTTGTTCCTTGGGATTTCAGGTAAAGTAACATCACTTACGTTCACTAGATCACTTGCATCACTAAGTAGATACAGTAGAGTAAAAGAGGGAGTTCCGACACGTTTTCCGCTATGTAACCAGTCCAAAATGTTAGAATCACCAACCCCCAAAGCAACGCACCTCTGAATTTGTAAACATTCCTAAAATTAAATGGTATAAACATTTTGCATTAACTCAGCTTAAGTAGTCAGTACGAGAAAAAAATGCTATTTATTTTTAGTTCCAAAGGTAAGTTAAAAAGAGGCAAATTAGCCAAATCAAGACGTTATGCACTCAACTGAATTTTGATCAAATATGATAAACAAGGATATCTCGGCCAATTTGCAAAAAGAATGTTTGATTCTTTGCAGTACGATTCTATTAGAGGTCCTCCACAATATGAGCTTAACATTTTTGTTACCGTGGCAACATACTGGTTTCCATACCTCTCCGATATTAGAGGCTTTTCTGGCCACCTTTGGCGTTCCGTATTGATATTTGCCAATGGTGCCTCATCTGTATGATCCAGCAAGCATGGCCTTGCTTAACTATGTTTTTTTCATTAGAACTATTAGCCTGCCAAGTTTCAATGGCTTCTGTTGCAATTGACCAAGATAGTTTGATGCTTGGTTGAGAGTATGATGTCATCAGTCATCAGTCATCTCATTTGCATATTTTACTCATTTTTCAAACTTAAATATCTCTGGAACCAACGCAGATATTTGCAAAAGGTAAACGGCATTTTTTATCTTTCATGGAATTGTATGTGATAAACCTAACAAGTCAAGGTGTAAAAATTTGATCATTGTAGCACTTTACGGAAAGGAATTTAACCGCCTTTCAAGATAACTATTTTTAGATCGATTAAGTTAGTTAGAAGTAGTAAGATCTCAGCTGATGTTTAGATTTAGCTTTTTAAATCTCAATCATCTTATATAACTTTTTCCTTCTTGATCATGTTTCAAAAAGGCCATTTACTATTTTAAAAGCTATTTTTGAGCTGAAATGTAAATAAAATACCTTTCACAACTTGTAAAATAGCCAATTAAAGTCTTTTTTCTCAAACTATCAGATGATTCTGTTAGAATGTTAAACATTTAAAAACATATTTGGAAAATGGGCGTCAAACGCGCTTTAACTGAACAGGAAAGTTAATTTGAACAGAAGAACAATCCTCCATTTTTCAACTCAGGACGTCTCAACGGTCGCATTGTGTGCGCTGGAGTTCAAGTTGTGTTTCTTTTGGGTGGCTTTTGGCTCAATGAAATAGGATGGACCAGTCAGGCTCCGTACGTCGAACTGACATTTTTCAAAGTGAGCGGTTCATGAGAGACCAGATTTCTGTATTAACTAAGACCGAACCTAAACACGATTCAGCTCATTCCTTTGGAAATAAAGGAGAAATTTCTTCACTGAGAGTTACGTCACAGCGCAGCAGCGTTTCGATCTAATTGAAAGCTTCGTGTTTGATGGTCGACAATACTTATTTCATTTGTTCCACTCGTGTCCTATCTCCTCCCTTCATGCCCAGTAATTCATTATACACCTACCTTGGATGACTTTTATATCACTAACGACGACTCGCATGAAAAGCCAAGAGGATGTCATGAGAACCAGTCACAGAAACAAGGCTAATTCAATAAAACTGTTTCGCACCCGCCCTAGCTGCCCTGAAAGCCGATTTACTCAGAGCAAATAGTAAGCACTCTACATACGTGTTTGTGATGTTTGCCGAAGGCACGTTTCTGGTATTAGCAATCTGTAGCTATCTTGGAGTCTAACATAAGACTTTAGTCCGTGTTTATATAACCCACGGCTTGTATTAATCACGTACCACTGAGGCGCTTGTAGTACAAGGTTCTACAGTGTTTTTACATTTTATAAATTCGAACTGCACGTCGCGAGGAGATTCTTCGCGGCAGGACAGAGAAGGGGATGAGGAAATTTAAACCTCAAAAAGTGTTTTCGATACATCGAATAAGAAATCTCTTTAACGCTGGAAAGAAGTTGCAATAAAGCATACGTGACATAAAGTACATGTTCAGGGTTTCCGAATACCTTTTGTTCAAGAGCTAGCTTATCGCAATGAAAGCAGCAGCTGACCCCAGGGCATCACAGACGTAAGGACAGAATCTCACTTCTTTCTAACCTAGCGATGAAGTATTACGGAGCAAGAATATGTCTATAAAACAAAATGGCAGACGAAAGTGTACAGGAGTACATACTGAAGGGGGGAGGCGTTTGGAAATGTTCAGTAGAGTGAGAAAGGTTCGTTTTTTGCACGCGCCTTGTGAACAGATCCGCTTTTAATCGCTGAATGGAATGATACCATTGCGTGTGGACTCGAACTGCAAGTAGCAAAGATAAAGAAATGAACATAACATGATTTGTTATTTGTTTGTTAGTATGTATACGTTGTTAGTCTGCCAGAGACCGAACCCGGACCTCTCGATCCGGAGACAAACGAACTAACCATGCGGCCACCGCGCCCCCCGGCAGATATCGTTTGTTGTAGTAGAAGTGGTATGTCTGAGCTTCATTCGCGAGATTCACATCTTCCCTCTTCTGAGAAACTCCTTTCTTTTCCTCAACATTTTCACAAGCACGGCCTGTTTCACCCGTTTACAGCATTCCTGTCGCTTCATCAAGCTTTAAAGCGTTGAGAGTTTCAGGAAAGCTAGATGTAGAGGGATTAGGGAACTACGACGGCAAAGGCAACAAAGAGGCCACCAAACAAAAGGTTTCAAGAGCAGAACAATGGCTGTCCACGTGCGTTGTAAATCTTTGTCCATTATTTTGAAGAACGCGAACGACGGCGGCTAATTTTTTCGAATTTTTATTTGGAATTGAACGCTGGTGTCACATATTTAGCTTCAGCAAGTTCTGAGATCAATAGGCGTACTAAACAGATCTAGACATTTGCGAAGTTCAAAGGTAAAATATAAATTCATTTTTTTTCAGGCGTTGTCCTCGGGGTCGTTGTAATCATTGCTTAAGCTCTCTAATATTGACCCTTTAAGAAGGGCCTTCCACACGGAAAGTCTGAAAGGTTTGCATAAAATAACTATTATGCAACAGAAAAGCAATCTTTAAATTCCTGGGAATGTTAATGTTGAAGCGATTTGATTCAAACTTGTTCACGTTCAATTTCAAGAAATCTTTACACGGGTAGATATATTTTGTACGTAGCAACGCCCATAGCAACGGTTAGTGGCAGAACGACGTTTGACATGTGCTTAGTAAACGAGCCCATAAAATGTTTGCATTAAAATTTTCTTGGCAATGAAGCTTTGAGGATTGATAAAAGACGTCAACAGTATATTCCACTTGTTCCAGAGATTCGCTAAGTGCTGAGATTTTTTCTGCTCCGTCCCTGGTTAACTCCGACATTAACACAACTGTGATAGGACTGTGAACTTTTCTTTGTTCCGCTTTATTTGAACTATTTCTTTTGATATTTAACCAAAGGAAACTAAATGGATCAAGTTGTTGGAAGTTTAAAATACCAACAGTTTGCATGCTACGACTTTGAAATTGTACTTATACACGTTCAAGCCAGTGTCAAGTGATTTGACAACGCTTGTTTTATGATGGAGTGAATCTCATTTGTGAAGACTTTCAAGGGAAGGTAAAAAAATGATAACATAGCTCTCAATCAAATTCCAGCCTTGCAACACGTTCTTAAATTTGTAGGCTTTGTCAACCTTGACGTTCTTATTGTAAGTTAGGTTTTGATATAGGAGTGCTCCTAACCATTTGAATGGAGTGATTAATTCAATCATTCATTGTTTCGTTTGCAGTCTCTCTCGAATCTGTCACTAGATCGGATTCTTGTCCTACGTGACCGCTTACATGCACAGCACAGTCGACAACACTCAACCCAACAATTCAGGTCGAATTTTTAAACTTTCTACTGTTTCTTCAGGTAAACAGTAAACTGGATTAACCGGTTTAACCTCGGATGATCCCAGTAGTGCTAACCCGGCCAAACCGAACAGCGTATGGAACGGGTCGACCTGCCAAGGAAAACAGACGGATTTATATCATCATTGAAGTTGAACAGGGAAAACACTTCAATAAAAAACGCAAAGTTTGGCTGTCTATATAATATTATTTAGTTCACTACAACTCACACTTCACTATCTGAGCTTAACAGAATCGTTCCGCTGAAATGCAACGAACTTCGTGTTTTTGATTTATTTTAAATTTGAAATTTCATTCAATATTTATTCTCTCAAATTCTTTTTTACAATGCGACTACTGCGGCCGAGGTCACTAGCATAGTTGATCATTCTAATCAAAATGATCACAAATCTGTTGCCTGTCAGTGTAATGTACATTACATCGATAATTTGTTGGGAAAAAATGTTAACCTCCATGATTTTTATTCGAAGTATATTTGTACACGTGGAGAGTTTTGTCGGGCGGCCTTGGTTAGAATAATCACACTGTAACAAAGTTCGTGTCGTGGCTTTGTTTCAGTTGACGACCAGATTGAACAGACAAGTAAGCAGTGCGACTACCGACATTACCACATAGTGGAAAGTGTAATGAAGGCAACGAATTTCATTTCAAATGATGAAATAAAAATTGTTGGAACCTGAAGCAAGGCCTGCGGGCCATTCTCACTTGTTAATTGCAAGCTGTATCTTTCTGTCGGTAAAGTTCTCCAAAAATCGCCTAAAAAACGTTTCCTTTTGAATCTTTACTTGATTAAAACTTTCTGTAAATCGAGTACGCTTTGAACCTTACCATATCTCCAGGTCTGTCCGCAAATCCCCCTGTTTCTTCATCTTGACAGGCAAGAATGTAACTCCGTAATTTGTCCTGGAACAATTAAAGAATATAAACACTGCAGACTTTCGACCTCTCGAACGTTCAAGGGTAACGACTGCTTTGAGAAATCAGAAATCCCCTTTATATATACTTCTAGTGGTTTGCAGTAAATTTAAATCAAAGGAAAACTCATTCTTACAATAACAGCAGAAATTCGCGCGCCCTTATTGGCTAATTGTCATTGTCCGCAATAGGCGGACAGACGCATCAATTTATAATTCATGTGATGCGTCAACGAGTGAAGAAAAAAAAAATAGACATATCGAAGTTAAAACATTCACCCCATGTTTACCCCAGCTCTTAGTTCAAAATTTCCAGTCAAATTTAAAATCCTCTCGAACATTCGATTGTCCAATTAACAGCTGCGGTTGTTGTTGTCGTTGTTTACCTTGTCGATCCAGTGTAATTTGCCGATAATCTTGAGCGATGCCAACACCCACCACGAGTAGCAAACATCAGGGAGTTTCTCTGGTCGGCCTCAAATGAATTCATAAAATAATATAACACGATTTACTACCAAGTATCTTCAAGGATTTAAACAGTTAATGCCTAAATGGGGAAGGAACCTTGGATGAAAATAAAAACATCACTTCTAGAATTGCGACCTACTGACCAGGTTTCTAGATCTCTACACTACAAATAGAAACAGGAACCCATACCCAACCATCAAGGGTGTGGTCTATGAAAAATTACGAGGAGCCCGAAGGTTCCTACATGTAACTATGAAATCATGGGTGCCCAGCACTTCAGCTTATATCAAAAAAGTGAATTTTCCAGTTTTCTAAAGGCAAGAGACTTGCATGTGACACCAAGGCACTTCTAGAACAAAGCCCTGAAAACGTCCTTCGTTTCATTTTATCATTAATCGCTTTTCCAGTGTTTATCCACCTTGAGATTTTCACCGTCTGTAGTGCATGTTGTACTTTGAAAACAACAAACGTACTGGAAACACTCACTGCTTTCACAATATTACTCTGCGGCCCAAGATCTCGCAAGTCTAATGCACCTCTTTCACAACAGAGGTCCTTTAAAACTTGGCCTTTGCGTCACTCTCTCCAACTCACCATTTAATCCACCAGATGGAAGCTGTCTCTCACAGAGCCACCAACCCAACATGTCCGCATTTACGTGATGGAGAGAATCTGCTATTGCTAACGCACCAAGACAACAATAAATCTGCAGCAAAAATACGAAACGTGAAGGTTTCAAATTTCACACAGATTAGCAATTTGCCTTGATGGGTCTACCAAGCAGTGCCAACGCACTTTAAAGATGACCAAGAGAAGATGAACAAAAGATCCTCAAACTAGGCACCTTTTTTCTACAACAGGACAGCCTGGTTTGAAGGTGTATGGTATTTTGTTCCAGTAACAGGGGGGACTACGTGTTTTTGCCTAACTTGCTTTTCAGGCCTTGCATGGGGTCCCCAACCCTCGACTCTCCTCCAAACCTACCAATAACAGCATTGACTAGTAATAACAAATCACAAATGAATTTAAGGTGGCTTAAAACAGTTTCCAGCACTTTGATGGGTCGTCATATCCACTCTCTATCACTTGATGCTACAATTATGGTATCAAAAAACTGCCCAATCATTGGTGAACACATTGTTATCATTTTCGTGACACAATAGGTTACCATAGCAACAGTATGACCTGCTAAAAACACCCTTTTTGCAGTTTTAGGGTCTTTGTATTACTCAAAAACAGCATGGTGAAATTTATTAATTTACACAGTCAGTTCCACAGCGTTTTAGCTCATTTTGCGTGCAGAACATGAAACCTCCATAGCTTAGTATCCAGGTATTTTCCACAGAACTAGTTTCTAGGCTTTTTGCTTAAATTAGGATTAACCGTCCAGAGGTTAGCAATTGGTCATGAACCAAATGGTGTGTTTTTATCCCTGTTTTGGGAGAAAAACTAATTCAAAATATTCAATCTCTTCTGAATTTTTGCTTGTAGGGTTTAAGGCAGCTGCTTCATCACTAATATGGAACAATTTTTCTGTTTTATGCGAGAAAAAGTTCTGATTATATGGAAGATGGGAATGTTGGTAAATTATGCGGATCTGCACTACTGCATTCCTGTAAGATGCCCTGAATTATAAGCCCACTAAAGCTGTAATTAAAAGTGGTTTTAGCGGGTCATACTGTTGCTATGGTAACCTATATCATGAAAAGATAAAAACATCTTCACCAATGATTGGGCAGTTTTTTGAGACCATGATTATAGTATTGAGTGATAAAAGGGTGGTTATTTATTACCAGTCAAAATTGAACTGCTGGAAACGTTTTTGAGCCACCTCAAAGAGAGCAATTTGGTGCTCTTGACCTGTCCTGCATGTGATTCAGATCCTGGCCTGCACCCAAAGCCACCATCAAAATTCATACATAACAATACATATTCCACAGCCTTCTGTAGGTTTACAGCATCCAAACGGCCCTAGTGACAAAAAGCACCCTCCATTATAATAATTTATCACTTGTTCTTTTAATGAAGGTTTCATCTCAGCTACAGGTATAAACTGCAGTTGAAGACATATATGTTACATATATGCTACTCATCATTAACTAATTAAATAGGAATATTTAACCTTAATTAAGAATTGTATTTAACCCACCAATAGTTTTAAAGTGGCAAATGCACAAAATGAAAACCTGGTATCCACTTCACCTAAAGATAAAACCAAACAGAATAAAACAAAAAGAAAACTTTTAAGTTAGTAACACAATTTAATTCTAAACAACAAAAATCTTTAGAGCTAGTTTAGAGTTTGACAATCTTGTCACAAGTAGCAATCACATATAAATAATTTAAATGTCTGCACATGATTACCAACCCCACTTATCCCCAACAAATGATCCATCGTCTTGCTGAAGTTTAGTTACATACTCCACAGTCTTTTCAACATCAATAAGCTCAATGCAGCCATAAAGAGACAGAATCTAAACCAGGAAATGATAAACACTGATTAAATTCAAGTTCAGGATGTAGTCTCAAATGGATAGTGAGTTCTCCAGTGGATAGTAGTATCATTCTGGACAACGAACAACTAGTTCACTAGTTTGGAGAAACCTAGATCACTTAATTTGGAGTCTGGCATGCTAGAACTAGAAAATGCCATCCTAGAACTACCTATTAATCATCTTCATCATTTTAAAAATTCAGACTCTTCAACTACTTCTACTAGGGGAGCAGGGATGGCACAGTGGTGAGAGCGCTCTCCTCCCACCAATGTGTCTTGGGTTCGATTCCCGGACCCGGCGTCATATGTGGGTTGAGTTTGTTGTTGGTTCTCTTCTCTGCTCCAAGAGGTTTTTCCCCGGGTCCTCTGGTTTTCCCCTCTCCTTAAAAACCAACATTGGAAAGTGTCCCCAATTAGTGCGAGAGTGCTAGAAGACATTGACACTTAAATAAAGTAATTATTATTATATTATTATACTTCATCAACATACCTGAATTGCACTTAGTGTGTACAAAAGATGAGGGTCATGGTTATGACTAGCACTAAAACCACCATTATCATGTTGACAAGACTTGACAAACTCAATGATTTCATCCTTCTCCATCATGTCCTGCTTGTTCATTAGAAACATGGAGGTAAGACCCCAGTAGACTCCACTCATACGCAAGTATTCTGTTATGCAGTATTCCTAAGATAATACCGTCAAGAAAACAATCATCAATACAGTAATACAGTCCAACCTCTATTTAGCAGCCACCTAAATTAGGTAGTCAGTAATCAAAGTCCCAATGACGGTTCTTCTATCGTTTTTTACCTCTATTAAGCAGCCAGCCCTTTTTAAGTGGCCACTGTCCATTTCCCTAAGGGTGGCCATTTAATAGGGATTGAACTGTAGTCACATTTTTTTTCCTGATCATGTTTTTTTTGTTACTCAGCAGTCAGTTGATTGATGATCAGTTGGTTGGTGAGTTGCTAGGTGGGTAAGTCAGTTGGTCAGTTAATTAATTGGTCACTCAGTTAGTTGAACAGATAGACAGTCAGTCCATTAGTCAGTTAATTGGTCAGTCAGTCAGTCATGATCAGTATATCAGTCAGCAATTGAGTTGATTGGTCAGTTGATAGGTTGGTCAGTGGGTCAGTTGGTCTGTCAATTGGTCATGATCAGTCAGTAAGTCAAAAAGTGAAGACCCTTGCACCCCATAAAGATGAAATTATAAAAAGTAAAAAGTTGATAGCAGAGTATAGTGAAACCACAAACTATTTGCTGCTATCAAGAATTAAAAATCTAATTTGAGATGAGAATGCCTGGCATATAAAAAGATTGAAAACCAAAAGAAAATTAAAAACATCAATTTTCATTAAATAAGACCATCACATAAAATATTGTGCTCACATAATCATCTTTCTTCTTCCCATAAGCTGCAATGAAATCAGCATGTTTGTCCAAAAACAGCTGTGTTGGAGGGTTGAGTGGAAGTTTAACATCTTTCACTTGAGATCCCTAAACACAAGATTGGCCAAGAGTTGGTGGACGGAAATATTACATTCATATTAGTAGTAATTTGTTGTTGTAATACAGTAATCATACAATAATTGCAGAAGTGAATTTTTAATAGCTTTTTTTCTTCAATATAAGACACACATTTTAAACTTATCTAATTTATGGTAATTGAACTGAGTGGAGTGCAATTAGGTCTGAAATCATGCGCACAAGTTCGGTTTGAAATCACAAGTATGATTTCATACCAAAATTGCACGACCCGAAGTTCACTTTATTACATCCATTTTGAAATCACAAAATTAAATTGTATAAATACAAGAACTACAAGATTTTGGTCAGTGCCATTATATATTGAGTAGTAGCCGGTTTGTCAAAAAGCGAAACCAGAAATACATGTCAGTGCCATGTCAACATAACATGATTGTGTCATGTGATTGGTTGTTTTGTTTTACCGTCTCATTCTCATTGGCTGGAAAAAAGATGCGATTTAGAGAAAAAAATAGTACAATTTGTGAATAAATCGCACCGCTGAGAGCCAATAGGATTGCAAGGATAACCAGTGATTTTAAAATGGACTTAATATAAGCTAACATCCTGTATTCAGTAAGCTATGAAGATAAAAAGGTCATAACTACAAATCTCAACCAGCGCTTAAATTACCATCCCATCATCCAAGACAAAGAGGATTTTCCTTTTGGGCAAGTAACTTTCCATTCTCACTTGCCTGATGGGCAAAAGAGCAGACAAGTCATCTGCCTTCTAAAGCATTGAAAGAGCAAATTGTCAACTAAAAATTGATTTATTCTTGTAATGCATGGATTTTCTTTAAAATATATAAGCTTACATTGAGATTGTTTTAACTTTATTTGCAATTATTTATTTTTTAGTTTTAAGATTCAATGGTACTAAACAAGATAGAAAACTCTGAAATGTTTCTATTTTAAGGAGAGCTTCCTTTGTTTTGCTGGAGCTTTTCATTAAAAAAATTGCTAATAAGAACCTCGGCGTTAGACATTTTCAGTGGCTCCAAAAACGTGGACCGGATAATCTAGGGTCGAAATACATTCAAGACAAGTTTACTCCTGTATGGTTCAAACCTGTCGAAAATTCTCCGCTTTTTAAAAAGGAAGGAGAAACATTTTTTCTTACCATTTTATGAGAACTAAGTGTTATTTTCCTGGTGAAGACAACTGTAAAGACGCCATCTTGGAAAGTAATTCCGCTGGTCACGCTGATTGACCGAAGCCGAGCTCGAGCTGAAGCTGGTGACCACTGACTATTGACCACTATTGCCCTTTTATTGGTGAGGGCACTATCTTCTATGAAGATATTTGAAAGAGTTACCTTTTCGTGTATTTGTACGGAGTGTTAACAGCCGACAAAATACAAGAGCCTTGACGTACGAAAAGCAGCGAGGCTGGTATTTGCATCTTCATATAACCATAATGTAAGAAGACTTGATCAGGCATTAAGTTTTACATAAGATCTGAACCTGACAGACCACTCAACTGCCAAAGTGGAAGCTTCGCTCTCTTTCAATTTAGGATTGTCATCGCTTTTCTTCTTTCGAAGAAAACGTGGTGACCACGATTTCCTGATCCTAATTTCGCTTTGGGACCGGCCATTTTTCACAGGATGGCTGGTTTGTGCTTGGGAACTTTCTCTCTCTTTTGATACCACGTTTTCATGGCGCTTTTTCCCCAGTAGGAAACGTGGTGACTTGAATTCATTCATGACAAATTCTCTCAAGCTTTGTACGCCCATTGGTTATTGGACGGCAGCTGTCTCAAAAGACAAATGCGATCGATCGAGAAATTGCTTCTTCGTAACTTTCGTAATGACGTCATGTGTTTCTCAACAAGAAATGTTATTATAATACCATCGTAATTAAATGCGTACATTACAAATAAAAGACTTCTAGTGATTGACATTATAATGAAAATGACAGCTGCAATTGTAATCCAACTGTGATAGAATCTGACTGATACATTGTTGCAAGTACGCTTTAGGGTCTCCATTTAGTAACGGTTCCACCTTCGGCTGTGATCGCTGACACAAAAGTTATGTCGTCATTGTACAAAAAGGTTCGAATAAGGAAGAAAAAGATAATTCTTGTAGCTGATATCATAAAGAGTAAATTAACCGGTTCTGGCCTCAAATGGACTTGTTTGGCCGGAAACGCGTCCAGCTATATGTCATTGGTTGGTTGCCACTCACAGTGGAAACCGGTCAGTCTGGCAAGACTCCTGAACGTAAGCCGCTTTTTTCGTAACAATTTGTCATTGTGCCGGAGTCTGAACACCTGTAACCGGCAGAGCTACCGTAGCCATGCGCAAAACAAGATAAGAGCAAACACAGCAAAGAAATCAAAAACCGAACTTTTTTATTGGTTTGCGTATGGGAATATACAAAATTGAAATGAACGAAAGCAACTTATTATAAGCAATGGTTGTTTTAGCCTCTCATGCCGATGCTTTTTGGCCTCTCCGCGCAATTTTCCCACCCTAGCCTGCGTGGCCGGCGGGAGTGGGTGCCCGTGCGAACTTCGGTCCCGAACGCGAGTACAAAAAGCCGCGCAGGTCGCGAGAAGAATGGGCCCGCGAGGGAAAGTTTCGCGCGCGCACCCACTCCCGCCAGCTACGTAGGCTATCCCATCCCCAGAACAAAAAAGAACGTGTGACGAACCCAATGAGTCACTATAGCTTTTATAGCGTGACAGAATTTCAAGGCAACGTTTTGAAAGTTTTTCAAGCTAAAAATGCAAATCCAATCACTTAAAATGATTGCACACTAGGAGGACATTTCATTAATTCCACGTTTCAACCGTAGTACGCACAGTTGTCTTTCAAATATTCAGTAAAATAAGTAATATACAAAATATTCTTTTTTTTGGAAAGCCAGCTCCTTTTCACTGAAAAGGAGAATGAACGTCAAGACCACTGAGGAACTGGCTATAAGATTATAAAGACTTTGATTCTCCTAAACAAAAATAACCAAATCACGAAAGCTTCTGTTCGTTGGCTTGTCGTTGAGTGGATGATGCGAAGTCCTTGGTGACTTTTCCCGACAATCAATCTACTTTTTGTACAAAACATTGCATCAATGAGATTTTCAGAAAATAAGCTGTCTGTTTCTGTTTTTGGATTCAAGGTCTGTTCCAGAGTTTGCTCTAACACTCCTATCCAAAACATAATCTCTAGAAAAGCCTTCTACACCCTGGACAATACAGAGCGATATTTCACAAAAACATCGCCCGTCTCCAAACCCTTCACGTACGCATTGCGGTCCTTAAAGCAGAAGTTGTTGTGTGCACAGTGGATCATTCCCTCGGCTTTCTCTCGGCAACTCTCTTGTTCATACGCAGTGATTCTTAATCCGTAGGTGGCCCTTCACCGATCTCGTAAAACAGACTTCGCACGTCCAACATGGAGGCCAGTTCAAGAACTTGTTTTTCTACGCTGCCATTGAGAAGAATTTCCGCAACTGGAAGTTTGGGGAAGCTTTTCGGGTAGTAGTCGGAGCCCTGAAAGAAAATCAGAGGTCTGGAAAACATCGGGAAAAAATATCCATGTCCACGCAGTTGCATTGACAATGTTACACTGAGGATCAGATAAATGTGTTTAACCCTCTTTGCATCAATTGTGTTTGGGCCTTAAAATAGAAACGGCTCTCTTCTAACGCTCTAGCTCCTTATTTTTTGCTAGACAGACATCCAACAGAGTAAAAACCCGCATGTAATAACCTGGTGGTTTAAGAACCTGCTGGTAGAAATTTGCCATTTTAATACCGAAAAATATAAAAACCTCTTTATCCAAGCAAGATCAAGCAGGTTCTTATATGTGTGTTACAGGAAAATTATGACAAACATTTCAACCAAGGAGAATGTCTTTGAGATTACAAATTATATTACAAGACAGCACATAATTCAGTTGGGAACAAATACTGTGTGTTCAAGGACCAAAACGAAAGTTTATTTACTATGACTGGTAATCAACAACTATAACTCCTTCATAGACATTAAGAACCTAATTAAGCAACTACTTAGCTTAAATTGCCATTAACTACCACAAAATAAAATACCCATCTTGCCAGACCACAAAATGCAGGTTCTCACACGCGGGTTTTTACTGTGTTCAAACCGACATGTCACGCCAAGCCACACACCGCAGACCCGTGCAGTCACTGATTGGTCTGATGAATGTCGCACTAGTTTGACCAATTAGAGCCCAATGTTTCTCTAACCACTTGTCTATAAATAATACTCGCAATACTACGCGCCAGACCAACCAAAAAATTTATCAGCTGACTCCGAGAGAGGATAACCTACATCCCTTGTTAACGCCCACGAAGCGCGGTTCGGTACAAATGAATCATAATACCTTGAATGCTCGATGAAGATGCATAGTATAGAAACAGAAGATGTAACGAAGAATCATCAGACGAAGAAACTCGTCATCGAGAAGCTGAATAAAAACTACATCTGCGAAAAGAAAACAACAGCAAAAGGTTTACCAATAAACAACTTGCAATCAGGCTACAATAAAGTTACCTAGTCACTTTCGGCGAGAGAGTGGGATACTGATTTGCTGGTAAGATTTTTTACCCAGCGGTAATTTACTTCTGTAATTTCTAAATTTTCCCTGAACGTTCTCCACTGACGAGGGAACTGATTAAAAGGACACGAAGTTTATAATCCAGCAGACACGCTGCGAGTTTTGGCAGAGCTAACTTCCTCAGCTCAAGGTTCTGAACTATTTACAAACGATGGCAGCATTCTCTCGCTACATTACCAAGGCTGCTGCCTAACGGGCGCCCGGTCGCCTGAGGCGCCTAAGTTACGAGTGCGGGCGACTAAAGTTTTGTTCAA
>OMLO01002343.1_pt1 | contig 15241 bp, 11 predicted proteins | sample 1674811 | NCBI WGS metagenome assembly OMLO01 (sample SAMN06265003, study PRJEB25207) | coral metagenome | isolation source: Coral host | place: Mexico:La Bocana,Puerto Morelos, Mexico | collected 2008-11-13 | reverse complement strand
CGAAAAGTTTTTAATGCAAATCGTAAAAAGTCTTAAAAATGCCACAATTCTAGCTCTAACAAGTCTTTTGTAGCTTTCATCGTTAATTGAATGCTTAAGTTGCAACTTGCTGATATAAATTGCTTGAATCCGGTATAGGCAAGCATTTTCTAAAGCGTTGTTGTTTGGTTAAATTGTTTGTAGGTAATGAAACAAAATGTCAGAAAGCAAGTAGTTAGAACGATTTTAATTTGACATTGTACTTTCGTTATAGTTCGTTCCGTTGTCAGATTTCCAAACACCCTCGCGACACCAACGCAACATTTTTATGTCGGCTCAGTTGCGTGTTCGTGTTCGCGAGACCAACCCTGGACGTGTTTCTTTCGTTTTCATTTGTTTGTTGCTTAAGCCATACTATGCTTGAGTAAATGTTTGCGGTTCGTAGTCATTTCAAGGTCAAATGAAAGAGATTCTATTTTATGCATAACCTTTCTGTTAGGACGGTGTCAATGTTGTGAATTGTCAATATCGATTGTTGCTGAGATGAATTACCAGTGACAGTAGTACTGTTTTCTGCAGTCATAGAAGATAATAAAGTTTAATCCATTTTTATTTTTTCGAGTGAGCCCTTAGATAGTCACGTTGAATCATCGGCACCCTAACTGAGACACGAATCCTTGACGAGACCAAAAGAATCCCGACCTTTTCATATCATGGAAGTACCCACGGGGGCGGGGGGTGTATGGGCTGGCGTGTTAGAATGTAGTGCGCGTCAAGCTGGGAGACGCAAATCCGCAATGCCGCGTTACCACCAAGTCCCACCCTCTCAGTTCCTCGCCAGAGATTTTTTTGGTACCATTAGTACTTAGAGAGTAGCGGAAAGTTACTTTTGATCGCAGTATCCAAAACAAACGCGAAGTCATGTCTTTATAAGAAATAAAACGCAAAATGCGGTGATAAACATGGCAATAAAACGCATGTTGGAAAACAAACGTTTTATTGCCATGTTTATCACCGCAGTTTGCGTTTTATTTCTTATTAAGACACGATGGCCAAAGAAAAATAGTATTTACGAAGTCATGTGTTGTGGGTTTCTACTAGACGGAAAATTTCTGTGCTTAGAACCAAAACACACCTTTAAAGAGTTCGAAATGAAAACGAATAAACATCAAGAGGACTCGGCCAATGCGGCGACAATGCAGCGTCGACAAAATCTGGATCGGACCGGACCGGATCACGGATCGGATCAGGGATCGAATCACAAAAAAAAAACAAAGTTTTGAAAGAAAAAAATCCAAAAAAATCAAATTGTTTGTGAGATAATAAATAAAAAACAAAAGAGGGAAACTAAAACATGTCAAGTGAAAATAAGCCAAAGTAAAGTCTGCGAGACAAGTTTACAAGAGACAAGTGTGCGTCGCCATGGAAGAGGGCAATCGACATCATTTCATCAGTCAGTTATTAATTCTCTTTTTATATATGTCATCTCATTTTCTACTTTTCCTTTATGGCTGGGTTACAGCTATCAAAAATATAAATCGTAACCATTCAATAAAATAAATCAAGAAGCTAAGATAAGGAAGATAAAATACAAACAACCTTGCCGCGATTTAGTTCTCAACGTTCTCAACGGATCGACAACAATGTGCATTTGCATAGCACAAATATACTTTTGCTTACTATGCTTAAATCCAAGTCACTATAGTCACGATCTTTATTTCGTTCACCTATTTATAACTGAGTGAAGCTTGCTAACTTCGCACATTCAGAACCGATCATTGCTTTTTAATTTAAAAACAACTTTAAAAATAAACAAACTGATACTTAAAAAATAAATAACACATTGTATTTCCACAATGCATGCACAGTTAGTGAAACATTGTACATATGACAACTCATATCATACAAAATGCTGTTACTTAGTAGGCGATAGATTTGATTTGCTAGTAATCTGGCTACAACGCATCAAATGAAGAACGGCGTTCATGCCACAGTTTCATTCTTAACCAGGGCACATAACTTTGAATGAATAATGTTTCTTTCTAATTGAAATCTATAACTCTCGATTATATAATAGTTATACATAAATTTGAGGCGATAACATTATTTAAAGTCAATAAATTATTATTAAACTTTCAGTGACATGACGACGGTCTTTTAAATAGAAATGGTATCTTTAGATAGTCCTTAGTAAACTGGAAAACACCTTATAGTTTTCGCTATGGTTTCAAAGACCACTGTATCAACCTACAAAGGTATCGGCCGTATAATTTTTATCATTTATAATAAATGGGCTTAGCGTTAACAAATACTATAAATTACCTAGACTGTCCAGTGTCTGTGTGCAAAACGTGAGATCCACTCTGAGATCTAATGGTTGTTCATTTCTTACAGAACTGTTCTTGCTTGATACACTATGAAGTCTCTAAGTCTCTAAGCACTGCTATTTCTTTCTATTCATTTATATTTTTTTACATTTTCTTCTTATTATTTGAGTGGCTACAATTAGTTCTCTAAACAAAATCCTCATAAAATGTCTTCGTTCTTTCTTTCATTTAATGGGAGACTACACTGACTTCACATGGCATTGCCATATACCCTAATCTTTTATCTAATAAAAACAATAATATTTGAAGCTTGGTATGTCTTGGTTGACTTGCGATAAATTACATATCTATAACTAGCTGTCCTTTAATCTCGTCCGGTGTTGAAGATTCCATAGGTAATATCGCCGGCATATCTTTACTTAAGTTCAAGTCTTTATCCCAAAGCACATTTTCTGTGATATGCACAGAACCAGCTATGCCATCTCTGGAAAGCAAGAGTTTCTTGAGCCCGTCGTTGTTAATAGCAGTGGTCGGCGGTGATAGCAAGGAGTTGTTGTGGACGGGTATGATGATTAAACGAGGAGAGGGCCTGGAAAATTGGCGGGAAACTTCAGCACACGCGTCTCTGAAGAACCACAGGTCGACCGCGGCGAAGAAAACCAGGCTTAGGAAGAAGAAAGCCAAAGGAACGTAAGACATTTTCAAAAGTTCGTCAATTGACGTTAGGAACGCAATGATGATAAGAGAGACTGGAAAAACTCCTTTAATGGCGATTGCAAGCAGGAAGACCAACACCGATCCACATTTCCTTATTTTCGATTCCTCTTGAGGACTGGCCACGTGACGGAAGTACTCTCTCTCATTCTCCGCAAATATCAGACTTCCCTCGACAAGCAGCATGACCACGCCCATGATGGCGTTTTGTTCGTACTTCAGGATAGTGATGTAAGTTGCCATAGCAACAAGATGATGGACAAGGAGGGGCTTGAAGTGAAAAACTTCGCGTTGAAAAGTGACAACTTCTGCTGTTTTGAAGACATAATGACCCAAGGCTATTGAAAACACCTGGCGAAACGATCCGTTGAATGCGGAGAAAGGTTTCTGAAGTACGTCCGAGCTTGTTAATAGGACAATTCCGCATGCTGGCAATGCCACACAAAATACAAGATTGGTAGCGCTAAAAATAAGAAAATAAAAACAGTCAGTCTTGAAAACACTTGTGGCCAGCAAGGTTTTGTCTTAACTATCATGATCAAAGTTAGCGTGGGATACAAAATTTCGTAATACTGTAGGCGAGCAGCCAAACAAAGTCTGTCTGAATTTCTAAAAAAAGAACATTTTCCTGTTATCATTTACGTAAACCCTAATTTTTGATCATTTGCCTTATTTTAAAAGGTCACTGATTCGATGACTGAGATGCCGACAAAAACGTTTTGGCTAGAAGTCTGCTTTGCGAAAAAGTACACCGACCTTGGCACGAAAACTTCGTTTATAAAACCAATGACGGCCATCTTTAACACCAGTAACTTGTGCTATGGAGAACTTTTATGTTATTTAAAAGTTTCTATTTGGACTGAAATTTTAATATCTCATTATCACACACAGTATAGACACTTTTGTGGAAACTTAACTGCCTTTTGATGCTATCTAGTTTAAAAACATTGATATCCATTTTTAGCCCCAGTTTGGCAGACATCTGATCAAAGCACATTTCAAAAGAAGATCAAATGAAGCATAAGTGTTTTTCTATATGCCCACTTTAATGAATGCGTCATCATAAGTGGAGTCTGGTTTCCCAGAAGCCAGTTGGACGAGCCAATGAAAAGGCTAAAGATAAAAGCCCTCAGTCCTGGGTCTGTAAATAGAATTGTTATTTACCATTTTGTTCAGGCCATTTTAACAGCTTTATGAATTTTGTTTGTTCCGTGGTATATTTATCTGTTTATCCTGTCAAGCGATTGAAAATTCTCAAAATTGACTAAAAGTTTAGACATGGTGGGAGAGGAAAAATTATGAGAGATGAAAGAATAATTTCTATCTAAGGAAAAGCGAGAAGATTGCCCTCAAATGCCACTGACTGCCAGTGAATAAGTTTGAAATGTTGACATAATGGACAATATTTCGTGGGTCGAGATATAATTGGATTTCACTCCCAATAAATGATTAAGAATTTGAAACTAATACCTAGAGCGTGGGCCCATACATCTTACAGCCTAATGTTTTGATCAGAAAATATTGAATTTCTTTTTCCGTCGTTCGTAACCACAATGGTGAAAATATATATGTTAAAATTTTCAAGTACAAGGCAAAATTGTCAGTGAGGTATTACATACACACTATCAAATTTTGCTACGAAGTGCAGCTCTTAACACAAAAAGTTGCTTTTTGAATCATCCATTATCGGGGCGTTTTACTAGCATAAAATAAAAGCCGGCAGTTCATGCGTTGGTTTACTTTTGCGTTGAAGTGTAGCTTAAGTGTTCCGTTGAAACTCCGACACCAATTTCACTTCTTCTTTTGCTGAATCTTCTCGATGACACCACTTTCCGGAATTCAGCCTGAGTCGAAACTCGGTGGCATAACCGTTAACGACGGTCAGTCGAAAGCGACAATGCTTGGTTGAAGTCCATCAAGTATATTACGACAATTATAGCATTCTCAGTTAAAATAGCCAGCTTACTCAAAAGAAACAATATCACACATGACAATAGGGTAAAAAAATGGCGAGTATAGGGATAAAACAGATCAGAAACTTCTAAAATATCTAATACAACATAAACACTGGGAACTTTTTCGTGATTTTTTCACTGGCAATATAAATAATGGTGCGGATGATGCAGCAAGGCAAAGAAATGGGAAGTAAAAATTGCAGCTGATCTGACATATTCCTCTTCCTGTCATATTCCATTAGATTTGCTCTTCCATTCTTCATTGTCAAAGCAGAGTATTAAAAAATCGAGAATATAATATTGGACCATCTGCTGACTCAGTAAATACCCAGAAAATGTTCCTGTTGGGGACTATCTGGCTGTCAGTGACTAAAAATATGTCTTGTGCGCACATTAAAGTTTCGCTTTCAAGTTGTTTTTAAAATTCAGTCATTCAAGAAGTTCACTGAAGCGTGCGAATTCCCCTACGGCACTGCAACGAAACTACTCCAAAGTTCTAAATCCTTTATGAAACTGAAAGGCGGTTTCAGCGAAGAGTACAAGATTTTAAAGCTTTCGAAACATGCGCTTTCATGACAACAAAATTAAGCTATATTGCATTTCATAAACTACGGTGTTTTTCCCGTAAAATCAAAGCCAGTTTTTGATGCGAAAATTGTTTGGAGCAACCATGTCAACTAGCATAGTAACCTTTATCCCAGTTTGTTGAAAAACTATTTTCCCTCTGGAATTGTTCAATGTGCCGAAAGATAATTACAAACTTTGGAAATTAACTTATGGTATGAAATTTTAATTTAGACTGGTGCACTACATATACTTGGAGATTTAATTCACAATATTATTAAGAACTGAGTTCTGGCAAGCAAAGTTCTAAGAAATTTCCCTGAAATTCTCTCTGAAGAAATGTGGTTCGGCCGAAATACCTTTATGTGTCCTGTTTTGACTTCGACTGCAAATTCATATTTAAGGTTAACGGATAAAGAATTGTCAAAGTCCCTGATAGTTTACTAAGTCGTATTAACAACTTCAAAACATTACCATACACAACAACTCCTCTCTAATGCTCAGCGAGTAATCGCAAAGACCGGAAGCGGCAACAGAGGTCTAACAATTCAACGAGTTGAGCTGTTAAATCGTTTGTGAAACTTAAGACTTCAATGCTCAAACTCTCACTTCTCCTCTGAAATATTTCACTATACAAAACTCATACTTACAATCGCCGACAGCAGGAAGGCAGGTCATTGACTTGATCCTCGATTTCTTGTTCTTTCTTGCGACCAAAACTTCGCAAAACAGTGCGGCACATTTTAGACAAAATAACACTCCAGCAAACGCAAAAATTTACAGTCAGTGACACAGTAAGAAGGATTTCTAAACTTTTGCGACTCAAAGTTTGAGTTGGGGCATTTTCTTGTGCTATCATCTCGCTCTAACTTTATAAACACGCGTTTCTACGTCGCAGCTTGACAATATACGATTTAAATTTCTCCGCCTTCAAGCGCTGCTGTCTGAGGCTAAAGTGGCACTTTGATTAACTCGGGGCAATGAAAACTCCTAAAGTTTCAATTTATTAAAGATAAAAAGGGATGTCTCGTCATAGTCTAAAAATAATGTCTGCTCGGAGCATTGTCTATGCAGGAAGCGGAAGTCAATGAACCACTGCCTTGCTCTGTGAATATCCACGAGCTACTAGCGTGACATTCGAGTTCCGGTGTTGGATTTAACGAAATTCTTCCTTGATCAGTGGGATGTCACTCTTTTCGCCAAGTATTAAATTGAAAAAAAAGCAATCGAACGTATAAAGTTAGTTTAATTAGCCGCCCCCTTGAGATTTGCAATGTGTCACAGAATTATAAGAAAGTTGTTCTTCCTTTTCTGAAATGAATCGTCCTTTGTCCTTGTTCAGACATCCCGTGACGGCCAGGAAGACGAAATTTATCAAGAAAAGTAAAGAATTATGCGCTGATCAGTACTTCTAAAATTGTTTTTTTTTTATGACATGCAGGAATCATACTTGTCCCAAAAACGTTTTAACCCTCGTAGTCAACGAGCTGGCCGAAACGTCACACAAAATGTTGCGGAGGAAGTTGTAGTTGGGGTTTGGAGATCAAACATTTTCGTGACAACATTTTGTGCGTTTTGTGGGCAGTCCTTCCAACCTGAGTCTGGATGTATTAAAAATTCTTGATCGTTTCTAAGTAGCAGGATATTTATCACTGCTATGGTTCATAAGGGAGACCGGCGAGCGTATTGCGTTACGATGCGTTGAACTGATTCTTGGAACCTTTGCATGGCGCGTTCTGAAGTGTTCTTGGTAATCTATTGTTTACCGTGCTTTTTTATAACACCAAAATATTCACCCCTGTATAACTAAGATTGCGTGCAAAGAACTACCGTTCCTATGGCTCTGTTAATTCCCATTTGACAACATTTCCTGCCCAGCCCTGGGGTGGGGCATTGTAAAGGGCAATTTTATCTTTCTCTTTTTAAAATACGTACATCTTTCGTTGTTTATGTCTAATTTTTTTATTTCCCGAAACACGAAAATGAACCCGAGCTCCACTTTCACAGCCACAGGTGCGAAAATTTGGAATCCGAACCAAGGACGGCAGAAAGAAGCTTTGCAAGGCAAGAAGTTCGATTCGAAAACGTGTGGCTGCTGATGATTCAATTTTAGAATGTTTATTGAGATCAGATTCCGCGAATGAGCTTTCCGGTTACAACGCTGTCTTAACACTGGTCTGTGAACATAGGAACACTGATGGGCATTACGTCTCCAACGAAATGGACTGTCAGTTGTCGCACGATTTGCTAGGTTTTGATCTTTATAGAAATCCACATAAATTAATTCCAGATGCCCAATTAGACAAGCAGGGGGATTTGAGAAGGTTGGAATTGATATGGCCACTACCATAGATAATATCTTGTCTACTGCCCCATGTGGTTCAGTCAAAGCTAATGTCATGTCACGGTAAAAGACAAATCGATCAGGGTATAAATTTATGTTCACAGCCTTTGCATCGAACCCATCCTCATTTACGCTAGAGTTCTCGGAGGAGCGTGAAGAACACGCGCGTTCCCCCTCTTCAAATATTGAGCTGTGAAATTAAGATATCATTCTAGTATTGAGTTCTACCATTGAGCAAGGAATGGAATTTTTGTTTTGAAATTAAGATCCACACAACAGGAAGAACAGCTTAACAAGATTATTCCCAGGATATTTTCTATCGTAATCTCGAAAGAGAAATTGGAACCACGTTGCACAGCCTAACCAGCGTGCTTCAAAACAGTTAATTTTACTAACCAAAAATGTTTATTTCTTTGGAAACGAATTCACAATGCTCTTTAGCATTTTACTTATTTATTGATTTATTTGAATATCTAGCTAATCTAATAACTGTTATGGTCGAAGGCAACTTAAACTCTCTTTTAGAAAATTTATTTTTGAAAGTGAACGAAGCGTTGCACATGGTGGGGGCTAAAATGAAGATGACGTCATTCTTAACACGAGAAACCACTTTCGAGCCAGTTGATTTATCGCCACAGGGGCACGTCATACCCTGAGAGCCTCAGTGAGGCGTATAATTACAGGGAGGTTTATTACAGTTGGTTTCAGCGTAACTCCGTATTAGGTAGAATCGGTGGTTTGTTGTTACTGCTTTTGTTGGCACAAAATGACATAAAAAGGAGTAGCTTAAGTAATCCAAGACTGTAAACTATTCGAGTTGTGGGCGTAGAAAGTTCTGACTGCATCCAATTTTTCCGCTTTTTAAGAAGTAATTAATTCCACTTAGGGAAGCCACAAATTTTTCTAGCTACTACGTAACGAAATAAAAATATCGTGACCAAATCCTATCCCCAAACGACTTCGTTGTCTGCATGTGGGTTGTAAGGTAGCGAGCGAGTGTTTCGTTCGAAATATTAACCCTTCTTGGAACCGATTAACTGTTATATTCGATCCAAATCCTTCTTGGAACCCATTATCAGATTACCAGAAATAGCATTTGTCTGCGAGAATGAAATTTATCTCTGAAGGAAGTTGTTTCTACAAGGAAAGGTATATAAAAGGAAAAAGCATCGAAAACCATTCTTAGCTAAACGGGGGATTCCTTTTTTCGCTGAACGGAAGTGATCTCTGGAAGCCTCGTTTCCAGGATCAAGTTTACTTCCGGTTTTATTTGTTGTCATTTTAGCGGGAAACGAAGCAAGCGAACGCATCGTCGATTGCGCAGGGTTCGAAATAACGTTTTTTTCCTGTTATCTGACATTTTGAACTCTGCTGTCCGGGCTCTTGCAGTTTTGTTAAAGCGAAACTAGGACATATTACGCCGCTGTAGAATTTCATTGGAAAAATCAACAAAAACTCTTCGAACTAATCAAAGGGGTTTGTTAGAAACGAGGCAATTTCATTCATTCATTTGCATGAGAGATTGTCCTTTGTTGAATCGAAGCTCCAAAATTTCGAGCCTTTCTTGGCGAAAATAGGATTTACTTTTAAATTTTTTATCAGGCAATTAGCTGCAAAGATTTAAAAGACTCTTCTAACATTTGGTCGGGCTCGAATTCTTTTGCGGTCAGTGCCGCGAACGCGAACGTGTGGTTCAGTTTGTGCAGTCTTCAAACATGGCCCTGATTTCATTCATTCCCACCACGTGTTAGAAATATCGTACATAAATCGTTTGCAGATCGACGGATTTCACGGAATTTGGAGCCACGTTTGAAGAATGGACAGTACAGTGTTGGAAGCAGCTCGAAAAACGTCTAAAACCTGCCAAATAGAAGGATGCCATGAAACCACGGTCGGGTCGAGGACAGCCCTGTGTCGCAAGCATCGGAACAATAGATATAAACAAAATTACAAGAAGAAAAAGCGAAGAGCCCAGGGTTCAGATGTGAGTACCACACAAGTGTTGAATAAATCAGAGTCATCAATTATGTATTGATCATAGCTTGTAATTTTGGATTTCGACAAAAAGCATTAAGCTTATTTTCCCTCGACACAAGTTCACATGTCTTTCAAAAGCTTATTTCCATTTTTCATTTCACGTTGTTTTAACACCGATTTCAGTGCAATGGTGTATTCAACAGGTTTCGCTTGTTAAGTTCATTAAGCACAGATCAGTCCTAGTAGTTTATTTGTGCAGCATTTTCCAGCCCCAGCAAAAAACACGAAATTGTGAAATAATATCCTTGCACGCACAGATCTGGAATTTAAATAATTTTCCAAAGTGATCTTTAATCACGCTTTTTGTACTGGTAAAGTTTAGTTATTTTCTGTTATCAATATTAATTCTTTGATTATGAAAAGTAGATCACTCATTCGATTCTGGTAGCGATAGTCGCTAACACTGGCATATGTTTCCTTTAAAGCGGACACCTAGTGCAATTTTCCATTGCGCACTGATTACCATAAATAAGATTACTTCGTTGTCAACTTGAGACAATTATATTTATTTGGGATACGATCGGTTTTTTTTTCTGGCACGCATGGCCAAAATTAACGTATTGCTGTCAGTGAAGTTTTTTTCTATAATGCAGCATTCAGCTTTTGTCGAAAGGTCTTTAATGTGTATATGTGGTCAAATGATCATATCTTTGTGTGATAAGTTAATATATAATTTGTTTACTAAAGTCTTGTAATGTTTTTTCTTTACTACATGGCAAATTGGTCTTCCTTTGTAAAGGAGAATTCTGTTTGGTTCCAAAAGGGGTCTGAAGTTTTGGGAAAACAGACCCCTCGGAAACAGTTTTGCCAGAAGGCTTTTTCAAAATACTTTATGATTGGTGGGAAATTTCAGTTTAACTTTCGCAATTGCAATAGAAAAAATGCAAATTGTAATAAATAAATAATTAATAATAAATACTATATACTAGGGATGTAGGAGAACAAGACCAATATTTCCACCTTATGACCATCAATAAATTACTATATTTATTGCTGGTTTTCACCTGTCATGTGATGAAACCTAAAAATCATAACCATTCAATAAATAAAATCATGAATAAGGGATACGATAGAGGATTTATATCTAAACAACTTCGCCAAAAATTAGGTCTCTGCTGTTTTTCATTTGTGTGTTATTTGGAGAACTGTTTTATCTAGAATTATGGAGGTTTGTATGGAGACGCCATGTTGGTGCCCCTCGGAGGGGCATAAACATGGCTGCCATGAAGTAACAGAAACATCTGTCGTCATTGAGTTTTGCTATTGAAACGCAACCTTGTTACTCTAGAGCTCTGCTACAAATGGGTATGCACTTAAAGATGATTTCCAGTCCGTGCTAAGCACTCTTGATATCCTCTTGTTCAGGAAATGCAAAGCGAGTCTATTGAGAGTCAGCTTGCAGAGGAAAAGTGTCTGATGGAACAAAAGTACGCCAGCATGTTGCAACAAGTATTGGCTGAAAAACAACTGGTAAGATGTAGTGTTGATAACATGTCACTACATACACGACTGGAGTGCTCAGATCAGAGAAGCCAGAATTGTTCATTACTTAGTGCTGGTATTAAGCACAAATTTCTGTATCATGAAACAACTAATTGCTATACCACAGAACAGGAAAGTTTTAAACTTCGTACTATCTGTAGTCTGTAAACTCATATCAAACCTATTATTTTCGTTCCTTAACTTAAGACTTGACAAGGTTTTTCTTATTCTCTAGGCTCATTGTAAATGACAAAGTCCAATAATTTATATCTTATCATTAATTGAATTAATTGTTCAAGTCCTTAATATATTTTATTATAATTTAATTATTATAATTATGATTATTATGACAACATAAAGTTATGGCTCCAATCCCTTCTTTGGCAGGGAAAACATTTACATTTTTCTTTCTCTCAGTTCCCATCACCATAACCTCCCTCTTCACATAGATTTCTCTTTATTGTGTTGTTCCAGAAAATAACCCTAGGTACCCCGCCCATGAAGGGTTTTCTGAACCCGTCCTTCCCCCTGGTTCTTACTTTTCTTTATAATTTGTGGCTTTTGACACCCCTCCCTCCTCTTTGGAATTTCCAATTGCTCTTCTTGAGGAGGGTATGAATAATTATTTTCCAGCTGGAACCATTCATTCTTACAACAACTGGGACAACTGGGTCATACCATTTCCATCTCTGGGTCAGAGAGGGACTGTCATAGTGAATTCTCTTTCTCAAGAACAGAACTCAATGATCCCAACTGTGGCCAAGTATGAAAGACAATTTGATTTAAATAGTAAAAAAGGCAACCTCTCCAAAATACATTCTAAAATTAAAAGCATCAAAAAATTAATGATTTACAGCCCCACAACACCTGACCCCAGTGAACACTAAATTTTTTATTAATTCTCAATAATCTTTGTAAGGAATTGCTGCAATCTGAGAAAGTCATCCAGGCATTAAAAGCCCACCAAAAGAAAGTGAAAGAAAACAAAATCAAAGAAATTCAAGAGAGAAAAGTGAAGAAGGAACAAGAAGCACCCAACAAGGATACAGACCAAGGTAAAATCTCTGCTTGTTTAATCCCTGGTCTCGTCAAAATGCTTAGAGTGTACAGTTTCATACTAAATATGACTGTGTGAATGTTCCTCTGCAATTTTCAGGGAGTAAACTTGAATCTGAGATGGTTATTTGTTAAGCCAGCAGACCAATTTCTTTTTTTTTGCTGGGCAGGAGGGGGCAGGGGGTGGGGGTAAAACCTGGCTGAGTTGAGATAAGAGGTAGGGGTAATAGAGATGGGCTTTCTTATTGGTAGAACTTAATTGGGTAAATAGTAGTCCCAGTCACACTGGATAGTACAAAGAAATAGTTGCTGCATAAATTAGGTAGTTATCACAACAGTGAACGAAGTTGTGTTTTAAATATTTTATTACAAAAAACTAGGAGCAAGAAAATTATTTCAGTAAGGATGTTGTCTGGCTAAAAATATTTTAAAACACCAGCATGAAATGATGAGCAAGCTTGACTTGTGTTTTGAAGTGTGTTTAGCCAGAGAATGTATTAGGTCTTATGACTAATGAGGCCTTGTGCGTCCGATGGCAAGATGAGGACTGATGATGATGATCAATCCCAGCTGTGGCACCTCAATATTTTCCAAGTTATTTTAGTTTGGTATTGTGTCTTCCAGAAAGATTTAAATAGAGAATAGAATGAGGTCCAGATTGAGGTCCACATTTCTGTAACATCTCCTTATTTGAAACAATGGTAGCAAGGATGACGCAGTGATGAGAGCACTTGACTGCCACCAATGTGGCCCAGGTTCAATTCTGGCTCTCTGCTATATGTGGGTTGGTTTTGTTGTTGGTTCTCATTTTGCCCTGAGCATTTTTCTCTGGGTTCTCTGGTTTTCTTCCCTCCAGAAAAGCCAACATCTCTAAATTCTACTTCAACCAGGATAGAGGACCTGAATGAAAACCAGCTAAGGCTGATGTGGCTTCATCTCTAAATATTGTAAGTTTAACATTATTCTTTTAGACTCATCGGCCACACTCACTAGTGAAGCAAAGGATTGCCACGTCACAGAGAAGGTTACTTCCAAGGCGACAAAAACTTCCAAGAACTCTGGGAAAACAAACCACAATAAGAAGAGTCCCAGTAAAGGTTCATCTTCAAAGGATGTGCGTGTTGGAAACAATCTTACTTTTTCAGGAAACATTTCAAACATATCAACACCATCTTCATCAGATGTAGTACCAAGAATGTTATACACAGGAGTAAACATGTCACCTTTTTTGACAAAGAGTAGCGGAGGTTATGTAGGTCAAAACCCTTATAAAGTTTCACAACAAATGGCTCCCATGCAACCGGTAACCATGGCAATTCAGCATATTCCTAAAATAGATAAAGTGTTTAGTTACCAACAGAATGTGTTGAACAGTGTTAGTGGTTCAGGTGTTGCTGTGATTGACTCTGTGAAAGACCTCTCCCTTGGACCTCAAAGGAAGGTTGCAACATCTGTTGTGAGTTCTTTCAATCAGCCCAGGTCAGCTCCTGGCCTTAGTAAACAGCAGAATGTTCACCCTAGATTGCCGCAGAGTACACTGCCGTATCAAGCAATGCAGAAGGTTATCTTCCCAAGTGCAAACATTGCCTCCCAAGCTGAGCAAAGGGGGCCATCTTTTCAAGGTTTGATGGTGTCGTGTTCATCAACACCTCCAACGACTGGAGGTAACCTTTCAACTGTTGTAGGCATGGCACACCAAAGTCAAATGAGTTTTCCTGCAACAAACTTTAGCCAGGCATTTTCACTGCCAACTAGCTGTCAGATTACAACTACACAGATGTCTGCACAGGATCCTCAAACAAGTCAGGTAAGTGATCTAAATAGCTGCAATCTATTTTAACAATGAGATTACGAGCTTGAGATTTCTATCGCATGATAATTGACAAGGATGAAGCCCGAGTCAACAAACAAGCAATACAAATCAAGAACAAATAACCTCATTGTTTTAGTAATTATTTACTAGTCATTCAAAACTTTATCGAAATCCTCTTCACAGACACCTTTAAAACATGAAGAGGCAGCCATCATTTTGTTAACAAGCACTTACTGCTACACTTCTCACTATATACAACACAATAGTGAGTAGCGCAGCCAACCAGAGAATAGCATTCGTGATAGAATGCTAGTAGATTTATACTAAAAAAAATAGATTGCTGTTCATATTAAAAATGTCTGAACAAGTTTTTGTTCATATTAAATATGAACAGCAAATTTCATCTGGTCCAGGTTCCTCATTACAAATTTCAACAAAAACTGCAGTCAGGACTGTAATTTAACATCATGAAATGTTCTCAAAAAAAGTGGTTTTCTGAGTGAAAAAGAAAAATTTCAACTCCAGTGATGTTGAAATCTCCATAACCATGATGACAACAACATCTTCTCATGTGAAAAATAAAAAATTATAGTATTTTCATGCAACGAAGAAATCAAATATTAGAACAAGAAAAATCTCATTGTGTCATCAATTTCTAATAATCAGTAATAAATTATCAGCATAAACTATTGATTACAAGTGCTGGCATGTGGCTGCTGTCAATTAAGATTGAGTTAACTTTGTATCTCGGACTTTAGCAGGTTGTCTTGTCGCAACACTGGTCAAACCAGATTGTGCCAGGAAGACTGCAAGCTCCAACAATGCAGGACGACTTCTTACTCCAGATGCTTCAGGTAAATCATATTCCATTTAGCAAGATTTTCGTTTTTGACAAGCCGCGAAAATCATCCTGGACAGACAACTTTATTCGTCAGCTTCTGATGCCCTCGTAGCTTTAAAGTGGCTTAAC
>OMLO01002342.1_pt1 | contig 15241 bp, 9 predicted proteins | sample 1674811 | NCBI WGS metagenome assembly OMLO01 (sample SAMN06265003, study PRJEB25207) | coral metagenome | isolation source: Coral host | place: Mexico:La Bocana,Puerto Morelos, Mexico | collected 2008-11-13 | reverse complement strand
GGCCCCGGAGAAAGATTTAACGACCACTCGATGACCCACTTTTTTGCCAAGTTTCCAGCCATGAATATTTTTGACCACTGAGTTGCCAATTAGTACAGTAGTTGATTAGTTTCTCACGTTGTTAGAGAATGCAGTAGCAGCATTGTTTTGAGGTGGCGTATTCTGGTCTTGGAGAAGTTGAAAGCGATTTTGGGTTGGGATAACTGGAATATTTTGTCTTGTTTGGCGAGAATTTAGTGTTGGACGCGCAACTGCTTTGGCAAAATTTATTTCTCGGGATTCAGCATGTGCATGGTTGGAGCTCATGGTTGGACAGTGGGTTGGAGCAACGGGTTCATCAACGTGTAGTTCTTTTGTCAATACTTGGAGGGCAGTTCTGTACGAGTCGCGTTCGTCAGAAATTTTCTTTAGTTTCGTTGTTTCTTCATGAAGTCGCTCTTTCAAAATGCTAATTTCATTGTAGAGAGTTTGATTCCTTTGTTGGAGGATGTTGATGAGCTGGGCATTATTCAAATCAGCTTGCTGTGGTTTCTCGAAGGAGCCAATTTTCTCAAGGATCAATGTAATCTGCGACCAGATTTTGCCAATTTCTCTTTTAAAATCGGGCGGCATGACGGCTTCGTCGCCAAACGATAGTCCCGGATCAGAATCTTCGTTCCCTTCAGAGTGCGAGCTGGGAGTTAGAAGTTGCTTGTCATTTGCACTTGATTCGCGTTCGCCATCATCGTTGTCAGTCACGCTGTTAGCTTTAGTAGCATTCAGGATCGACTGAAGTTGAACCCTTACATTTTGACAATCAGATCCTTGGACTTGAATTGTTCTTGTCGTTCGCGGTAATCGAGCAATCAGCCGGTTCGATATCCAAATACTTGAAACAGAATGACTGAAGTTCTTCAAATGATCCTGACCACGTAAACATAGACTTCTTTACGTTAAAATCAAGTTTCTCTAATAAAGAAAGCTCAGAGTCGGAAATTACCGCCGAATCTGTAGCATTGTCGGCGGAGAGAGAGTTGTCGCGACCGGACGCCATGTTGCTACATCCCCCGAGATGTTGGTCAGCAAAATTTGTATGCGGCATAGTCCAGGGCCATGATTCACCACTGTTACTTAGCAATAAACATAAAGAATAGCCTTCATGTAAAAGCACCTTTACTTGGTACTATATTGTTATGAAGCCTTACCGCTGATATGCTTGAGTAACAGCCACTCTTTCACCTCCTTGAAGACATGGAAAGTTTTCAGAACGTCTCCCACATTTGCATTTCACAGTCACCTGAAACAAAATTTCTCAATTAACACCTTGGTTCACCTGCTTTCTTTTTATATTGCATAGATATTCTTGATAAGCAGATAGTGGAGCTAGGATAGATCTATCTGCACAACAATCAGTTTTGTATATCCATGACAGTCTGACACCAGCAAATGGAAAAAAACAACATTACTAATGGAATTTAAACCCATGACCCCTGCTACACCAGTACAGTGCTCTGACTACGCTATCAAGCCAAGCGAGGGCTGGTCATGTTGTGATATGAATTTATGATTGATCATGTTGTGAGTTGGTAATATACCCGTAGATATACCCATCATGAGTTCAAGTCCTGTTTGGGCCTGAATTTTTTTTCAGGCCTTAATTTCAAAACTGAGTAAGTTGTGTATACCGGTAACTGCAAAGATCAATTATGTCTTCATATCTCTCTCTATGGTTCAAATAAATGGTCTTTCATATATTAACTTCCATTCATCATCAGATATGTGTAATAATAATTTGATGAACAATGTGACAAGCTCCCAGTTGGCTTGATACACACTGTAGCTCAGTTGGTAGAGCACTTCACTGGTACTGCAAAGGTCATTTCACAACTACTTAGTTGTGTGTAACTATGATGATAAATCAGGTTTTCATGTTATCACTTTTGGTTGAAAAATTGTAGTAAAAAGACCCATGATTATACCTATAATCAATCAAGGTCCCCTTTTCTAGGATTCGCCCATACATGTACCAGTAATTAACATTCAACTGTTATATCAGCCAGAAAGAATATGAAATGTGAAAGGTAGTGTGAGTAACAGGGTCGGGGAAAAGGAAAGGAAAAGGGCCAGAAAAAAATTTCAGAACAGCAAATGCCAAAAAAAACAACTTCATCATCCTGGCATGTTGAAGAAACATTCAAAGGATGAAATACATCTCAGTTTTTTGTTCTGTTTTGGATGTTTCCATCGTGAGCAGTTGAATATACAACAGGTAATGGCTACCGATGTCAGTTTGCAGAAAATTGGCTTGTAAACAAACATTTAATGGCATGTACACATGTGTGATTTCATTAGCTTGGTTAAAAAATGTTAATGTAATGACATTTTGACATTTTTTGCATGTTTAAAAACACTTTTAGTTTTCTACCTTAATAATAAGCTATGAATTTATGGTTGATCATCGCATTTGTGAAATTAAAGCATGAAAAAAATTCGGGCCTGAACGGGATTCAAACGCATGACCTCTGCAATACCAGTGCAGTGCTCTACCAACTGCGCTACATTATATCAAGTCCACTGGGAGCTACAATCATGGACAAAAGTGTTGAGACATTAATTTTTAGCAAAACTAACGCTTTCAAACTGACAATAATACTTTTCTTTTGAATGAAAACACCTTTTTCCTCTATAGTCAACCCCCTCCCCCCCAAACAGTGTTGCAAAATGCTTCGTTGACGTTTCTTTGTTTCCAGCATTGAAAAGGGGGAAGGGGAGGCCACCTTTCATGAGGGGAGAGAGGAGAATTCACAACTAGGGAAAATATGATGGTAATTTCCATATGTCTCAACAACTTTTGTTCATGATTGTAGTCACATTGTTAGAATGATGCAGACACATCAAAAGCAGAAAAGTATTTGAGAACAATTGCACAAATATCCCATCAATATGGCTAATTTGAAGTCAAATACTTGTACTAAATCCACCTGCATTTTTAAGTGTAATCAAAGCTCAATTTAACCCAATACTCCAATCCAATCATATTGGAAAGACCTTTCTTCATGCACAATTTGAGTACAAGTGATGCCAATTTTTGGTCAAAGGTGATGAAGTTAGAAGTAAAACTGAGGTCAGTGCTCGCCACAGCCAGTTATGGGTGGGAAAAGCACCAGTAGCTAAATGAGTGTTATGACTTGTTAACTGCTAACTGATCCACTACCAAACCAAAGTGTAATGCAAGGATAATAGCAGATCAAGTAGACTATATACATTTTCACATCTGTTAATTTTACTAATAAAATTTGATCTGCCTCAATCTCAATCTTTCATCTGCCTGACTTAACCCTTATTGACAATTAATTCTTTTAATTTATACCTGTTGGCTTACTCTTGGAGAGTGTGCATTATATGATAGTTTTTAAACAGCTCAAAGTCATCCCTCAGTTTTACTTATATTACAGTTGCATTTAGTTTTTTTTGGACTGCAGTATTTACAACCCTTTATCAAAAGGTTTTCCTAAAACAGATTGTCACACAGTTTCAAATTCCATGTGGCTTTAATCTGTTGTTTGTTGCTTTATTTCATGAAATGAAATGATAGTGATAATGATATAATGATATATGAAATTATAATGGCTTGAGAGTTGATAAGCAGAGGCCATATTGCTGACAAACAGAGGAAACTACAATCTTTGTCAAATTGTTGGTACTCTGACACATTCGCCAAGCCTACCTACCGCTCCCACCTCTCAATGCTGCTCACAAATTGCAATGTACTGCACAAGTTCGCAAGCATCGCACTATCCAACATTGAACAGGGGAATGGGGGCGGGTGTACCAACAACTTCTGACAAAGATTGTCTGAATTGTGTAATGAGATACCAAATATCTGAAATAAATTTATTCATGCTGTATTACACCTTCCTAGCTGTTGCAAGTATGCACTGTTTATAGTTTGAGAGTAACATTCTTTTGTGTTTTATATGTTAGTAACTGATGAATATACTTGTAAAGCACTGATTACCATTTTTTGAACTTATTACTTTGTGGAATATATTTATCTAGGACTACACTTTGCATTTTTCATTTCATTTTTCATTTCACTTTGCATTTTTCTGTGCCCAAGACACATTATGCACAGGATATAGCCTGTATTTGAGAAGGACACACTGATGTTTTGCATGTCAAAAAGTGAAATCGTTTCTTTTAAAAGGGTGTAGTGGATGAGATGATGATGATGTCTTTCAGATGGCCTGTGTTTTCAATAGTACATGTACACTGCAGTTCTGCAATTAACAACGAGTCACCATTGTAACCCGACGATTTATGAAAAGTTAATCAGAGTTACTGAACTTTACCAATTGAACACGTTACAATGGTAACCTGTTGAACAGCGATTACAATCTCCATACACTTCTAAAATGAAGTTGAGGCTTCAATGTATTTGTACCCTTTTTAATATTTAATGTGTAAACCTTTCTTGTCAATAATCTGCTCAATGCACATCAACATGGAATCTATTGTTTTGTTTATTGTGGCAACTGGAATGCTGTAAATTGTCTGAATTGCCCGGCTTAGAATTGCTGCAAGGTTTCCTTAGTTATATTAAGCACTAAAGAATCACTCGACAGCTTGCATCGCACTAAATAAAAAAAGTTTTCTACCAGGTTGAGGTTGGGACTTCTGGGAGGAATTTGAATAAAAGATGCGTCACAGGTACAATTTGCCATTGCACTTTTTGCAGCTTTGCTAGTTTGCAAAGGATCCCCATCTTGCACCCACAGCCTACTTCCATGTTTTTTTGGCCTTATCAAATAATGAGTTGAAATGCTTCTCAATTAATTCCACAAAAAAAGTACCTGTCAGGTGTTCATATGACTCACAAAGGATCACCCCCTCCCCCATATGTTATAGCTACAAAAAGTTTAACTAGTCTCCTACTAGCTCCTTCCTTATTGCCTTTTGCTTTTGCTGTCCATCCTGCAGATTTGTTTTGAAGTGAACAAGCCCCATCCAAGTAGAATGCTACTTGCCTTGTTTAGATGCACAGGGGGTAAGCTCTTTTCATTGGATGGCAGAATTGGACGTGCTTTGTGAGATCTTTTTTTTCAACAGGCCTTTCTTTCATGTCTGCAAATAGCGGAGACTTTGGCTCTGAAGAAAGCGATTCACTGTTCTCTCGAAAACAACTGCATGGTTCAAACCACTTGCTGCATCAAACCCTTGTGTGAAAAAGTTGGATTTTGTTCTCTCACTTTCCTGAGGTTTCGCACCAAGAGATGCTGTTGGCGAACGCTTAGTTGACGAGGATGTCCCAATTTTGTTTTGTTCCAGTGGCAATTCTCCTCGGAATTCCACCTGTTAAAATCCTCTGAACAGAAGCCTTTGAAATTCCACATGTCTTTGCTATATCTCTCATACTCATATCAGTGTTTCTTCTCAGTTGAAAAGCTGCAACTCTTGTGTCAGTGGCAATAAATTTTCTGAAAACCATTCTGTGATAAGCAGGCATATTTTGCTTTTTGAAATTTGGAATTGATCGTTTGCAATAGTCAAAGTGTTCTCCATGATTTCTTTTATACCCTCATTTGCAAAGTAAAAACATGCCTCCATAGGCGGTAAACCCCTCTTCCCGGCAAAAATTCCAGTTGTTTCGTGATTGTTAGTACTGTTGGATTTCATGACAAAATCATTTTCAGACAATCTTTGTCAAATTGTTGGTACTCTGACGCCACTCCCACCTCTTAAATTGCAACGTGCTGCACAAGTTCGCACTTAGCACACTATCCAACACTGAACGGCGGAATGGGGGTGGGTGTACCAACTACTTCTGACAAAGATTGTAGCTCAGTGTGCAATGCATGTCAGTGAAATATCCTCCTTTCCTACTACCTATGGCAGTGAGATACTCATATTCCTAGATACAATGGGCGATTCCAGAAAAAAACCGTACCATACCATGGATGGCTTCTCAGAATTCCGAGGGCAAGGGGGGTTCTTTGAACTGGAATTCCGAAGGCATCGGGGGATACTTGCGAGTGGAATTCTGAAGGCATGGGGGGGGGTTAGATCTGGGTTAGCTCTTTTTTATGGACATTTTAAACCAGTTTGTAAATAGAGCACGAACTAGCGACATTTCGGCCTTAACACCGAATAACACAATAAAGCGGTTTCTGGAATACAAGTATATTCATTTGACAGGTTTTTGAGAACCTTTTTATGTAGACTCACCGTTTTTCAATTGTCGTACGCGCTAAAAAACATCGTTCTTTTTTTTGATGAAATGTGTTTTGTTTTTCACCGAGGACGCCATTTTCAAGCTTGGGAGTGACTGCTGACCCCGATGGCTCAAAATCAAGATGGCGGAAACAACATAAACTTGATCGTAATATCTTCCACGAGGACACACGTTCATCACACGATATTCTAATTTTAATGTTCTGTAGCAGTTTGGGACAATGTAAAGTTAACTAAGGTTGAGTCTGTTAAACAGCGGTAAGGAGAAAACGTTTCATTTTTTAAAAAATTTTCATTCCAATTGGGCAAATTAGTGAACCTTGATGGGTCTGACGAAAAAATGGAAAATCTGAACGGGAGGGGGGTTTTACGAGTATGGAAATCCGAGGGCATGGGGGGATAACGCACTTTGTAAATTCCGCAGGCAAGGGGGGGGGTTAAAATGTGGAAGCTGTCTGTGGTATGGTACGGATATTTTCTGGAATCCCCCAATACATTATTTAGGCCAAAATTAAGGGGCAAACTATCACTAGCAGACAGACGAGCAAAATCACTAGTCATTTTCAAAAACACTATACATGTATTTAAACATAATTAAAGTTGTTGTTAGGTGCTGGCTGCAGACATGTGCTTTTGTTATTTGTCATATGATTATGTATTTTTTTTATAGTTCATACAATGTAAGTTGTATTTTTTAATTTTAACTTACTATTGATTTTTACATAATTTTACATATATAACATCCATTTCACATAAAACCATGTGCTTATCACAGTTCTACATGTATATCTTTACAGTTTTTCAATATCTAGTATTAATTAATGTCTCCACATAAGTATGAGATTGTTTTTCCAAACTGTAAGGTTTTCACACTTATATAGTTTCATTGTTATCATCTGTTTAGCAAATAGTTGTAAGTATGCACTATACATGTAGTCATAAAGAAATTACTCACTTCCTTGTGTTCAAAATGCAGTAATGTATGAGGTGCAAAAAGAACAAGAAACAGATCAGGGAAATGCTTAACGGTTGTGCACACCATAAAGTAACTTACCCTGACTTTACATGAAGATGCAGGGCACTCCTTGTTAGAATGACAGGGGGCTGCACATGGGTGACCACACTCCTTGCGTGGAATTTTACACTGTTGTAGGCAAAGTTCACTGTCACCTAGACATGGTAGCTGAATGAACAAGAAAAAACCAAGGTAAAAAAAAAATACTGAATGGTGGCTTGGAATTGAATTAATAAATCATTATACACTTCATGTTTTTTCCAGTTTTCTCACCTATGAGTTGCTTATTCCCAATATTAAACACACATTTTACATAACAAAGATGTTCTCATACTGATGTATAAAGTGAAGGATGAGATGGCACCTAGTAATATCTGTGATTTGTTCTGCAGCAGCAATAAGAGACACAACTTAGCAAATTCAGATTAAGAGGTTTCAAAACAGTTACATTGGAGAGGTATCTACAAGTGCCTAATCAGAGTAGTTGCAATGTCAACCAGAAAGTTCTCTACATACATGTACTCTCAATTAGTCTGAACTGTAAACACTCGTCAAAGAGGTTGAAGCATCAATGACAGTCCATTCACATTTGTCTACCATGATGTGAATGATCCAGACCCCTTGACCCCTTGACACCTTCACAATTGTTATAAGGCTTTGATGTGACTGCTCTGCTGCATCCGTTTGTTGATCTGGTACAAGTAGAGTTGGAGGATGAAGACTTCAATGAATGCAGTCATCTCTCTTAGTTTACATGTACCGTACTTGTTGCTGTCTCACTACTTTGTTCAAGGCTTCAGGACTGAATAGCTTGCCTCATTGCAAGAGCACTATGCATATGAGTCAAAGAAACCAGCTTCTCAAGAGGGGATCACCAATTGATGACAACATCACCAGATTCATGGAAGTTGATAATTGTAAGAAAGTTTTTTTTGTGTTTTTTTTTTGTGAAACAGTTCAGAGCTAGACCAATGTCCCAATGTTTCTTTTAGCAGTTTGTGAATTATGTGTCTTTTACCCTTATGGCAGTAACTTGAAACTCTTCTGAGTGGATCCTTATTAAAGGCTGCAAATATGGCTAAATAACTATAATAATCAAGGTCAGGGGAGGCTAATTACTTCCGGTGCTTTTTAGGAGTTTTGTCTTTGTTACAATCATTGTTACATTGTTACAACCAGCATCAACTGTTCAGCCACTCCTCTGTGCATTATTTTTCATCCTGTTTCATTCTCTTCAATCCACACACAGGTTGTACCTTGAATTACTTCTAATCTTTTTCTTTATTTTCCATTTTTTTGCCAGCAATTTAGAAATGGAAGTTAAACAACATCATTTCTGTATGCGGTGTGTGCTGTTAATTTTACTATGGGTGTGATGAACTATGCTTTGCTGTACAGACATCAATGACTTGAGTGACATCTGAGTTTACAAACAAGGTTTCATTGTCCATACATACAGTACATACATACATGTAGAGATTACAAATTCTCTTCACTTTGACTGCAGTGTAATTTGCTGCAAATACAACTTACAGTTCTCTGGACAAAGTTTGGTCTGAAAGGTAATACTAAGTGTTCAGGAGAGTGTGACATTGTGTTACATGTACCTTATTTAGAAATGAGTGACAGGGATCAAATTTCAAGTACTTTTACGTAGTTCCACGCGGTTTTTGAGAGTGTTAGTTGAGTATTCACTATGGAGGTTTATTCCCAGTCAAAATAAAGTAAAATGTTGAGTTTTATCCACGGTTTATTGCATCGTTCTCAACACTAAGTCTAAGAAACCAAGTATTTACACAATAATGGATCCACAAGCAACATTTTCAAATAAACAGATATTTAGTCATATTCACTGCCATTTCACATCTCTCTGAGAACATCTACCAAAAGGAGAGACCAAGGGAAGATACATGCTTGGAGCCAGTTTCCCTTTTAACCTTTTAACCTGAGGTTACCTGGCCAATGCCCATGATCGATATCCTTTTGACAACATTACATGCTATGCAAATGATAAGTGTGAGCCAATGAAACATATTTTTGGGGTATCATCATGTGACTTATGCCATCAAAATATCTTTCAAATGTTAGATATTAATATATTGAAGTTTTATTTCCACATGGTGTAGCACCCTCTTGGACTTCACATTGTCAAAGATATAATTTATGATATTCAAACTTTTGCAGTTAGAAAGTGTCCTGGGAAAACTTTATTATAATATAATACTTGTATTACCACTACAATTCTTAACATAAGTCAACTACGTACCTTATGGCAAATCTTTGCACACTTGTGCCCACAGCTCAATTGCTTTCCACAGGTCTTTCCACAGGACACATCAGTAACGTGACAGGGAATGTTGTGGCGAACCTTAAAGATATAGAGTCAACTATTGGAATAAATCAATAACATTAAATTAGAAGCCAGAATGCTGCAGATACTTCACTGTTTCAAAATTTATAGAAGAGCATACAGGCACTCTCTACTCAGAACTCAGAGTTGCTAGTCACAGCGCAAGGAGATTCATGGCATAATTGTTTTTTCATTATTTAGATGCAGTCTTAATAGCCCACAGGGTCTGGCTTCATATTAAAATCTACATGTAGAATACAGTATGGTAGAGAAGTAATGCAAAACATTGTTGCCAAATTTTAGTCTTGGACAAAATGGTGATAAGATTTCACCAAAAATCTACATGCCCCTTGATGCCTGTTTAAGTTTTTAGTTGCAAATCTTATGATGTCATCACTGATCTAATTTACATATTACAAAAATGTCAATATCTCCGAAATGAAAAAAGATATTTCGAAAAGAAAAACGCCATTCTTCTGTCTTTTGAAAGGCCTTTCAAAAAGACAGAAAATATTTTTCATGTCATATACACTTAAAGCCAGAAACCTGGTGAAATTTTGTGGAAGGAACCAATTCCTGAAAGTAAGTATTTGCCCTCATTCAGCGGTACCAAAATAACAATTTGAAAAGAAAATTGAAAAACAAAAACAATCAAAAAACAGAGAAACATATTTGTACAGTTAGGTAGACATCCTGTCATAGTTCCACGCGGTTTTTGAGAGTGTTAGTTGAGTATTCACTATGGAGGTTTATTCCCAGTCAAAATAAAGTAAAATGTTGAGTTTTATCCACGGTTTATTGCATCGTTCTCAACACTAAGTCTAAGAAACCAAGTATTTACACAATAATGGATCCACAAGCAACATTTTCAAATAAACAGATATTTAGTCATATTCACTGCCATTTCACATCTTTCTGAGAACATCTACCAAAAGGAGAGACCAATGGAAGATACATGCTTGGAGCCAAAAAGACAGAAAATATTTTTCATGTCATATACACTTTAAGCCAGAAACCTGGTGAAATTTTGTGGAAGGAACCAATTCCTGAAAGTAAGTTTTTGCCCTCATTCAGCAGTACCAAAATAACAATTTGAAAAGAAAATTGAAAAACAAAAACAATCAAAAAACAGAGAAACATATTTGTACAGTTAGGTAGACATCCTGTCATAGTTCCACGCGGTTTTTGAGAGTGTTAGTTGAGTATTCACTATGGAGGTTTATTCCCAGTCAAAATAAAGTAAAATGTTGAGTTTTATCCACGGTTTATTGCATCGTTCTCAACACTAACAAATCAAAAAACAATCAAAAAACAGAGGAACATATTTGTACAGTTAGGTAGACATCCTGTCATGCCTCATAAGCAGCAAATGACCAACTACCTTTCTAGCTAGGTGCTAGGTTCCTGAATTTCAATAAGATGGGTTGATTTCACAATAACTTATCAACTTCACCACAGTACTTTGGCATAAATGATGGAAATGCCAAAGTACTGTATTGCGATATTTTAAATGAACTCTTACCTAAAAAATTCTTTACTGCACAATAGTCACTCAAAACATGAAAATTTAAAACTAATAGTCACTCAAAACATGAAAAATTAAAACTAAAATGTAAAAGCACAACAAAATTTTGCCAAATGTCACATCAATGGAAAAAATACAAATATACTGATTCTGAATTTGTGATGAATCAGAATGTTCTTTAAATATTACTTTTAAATGTGTTTTTTTTTTGTTTTCATTGATGTACTTGAGTTCCATTCACATGCACATTAATTTTCCACTGTACTCAACATGCAGCTGTTACAGGTCAAAATGAAATTATTTAATAAAATGGAATGTGAATACAGAGCATGCTGTAGTTATTATGTAAATCAGAGAGGACACTCAGACAGATGAAATCATGCTGCACCTAGTCAAGCAGATTACGAAAGTAGACTGGGAGAAACACAAGAGAGGGAAAAGACCTTGAACTGTGCTTACAGTAAAACAAGAGCTATTGGTAATAGACAGACTTATCTTCAGATGACACCAATACTGTTACAGTCAGTCTTGCAGAGAAAATTGGTGAAACTAGGACACAACCTAGGACACATACATGTAGGAAAGACCAAGACCAAGCAGATATTGAGGGAGAAGTACTGGTTCCCACTGATGAACAGCATGATCGACACAGCTATCGACTGCTGCTATGAGAGAAAATAGCAATGAAAGAGAACAAAGAGGAACCTATCAAATTGATCAACATTCCAAGCTGACCTTTGGACACAGTATCCATAGACCATGGTAGCAGCTGGTTAGTTTAGTTGGTAGAATGCAAGCCTGCTGTACAAGAGGTTAACAGTTTGAGTCCAGGACTGGACCAATATTTTTGGAAAATAGTAAGACATTCAAGTCTTCTCAGACAAGGACTATATTTATCCTATATTTTTGGTTAGCAGGGGATGTTAAAGAGCCCACACACTTATCGAAAAGGGTACAGCATGGAGTTCCTTGTGTTGTGGTCTGACTTTGTATCAAGGGTTGGTGCTTCACATGGGGTTAACCTAATTACTACATGTATAACATTTCAAGCTCACCTTGCGACACACTATCTACAGACTATGGCGGACCATACACAGATGGTCATTACAATCTCATTCTGATCAAGAAAAGAACCAGATATCTTGTGGAAGAGTCAGTACCGTCAACCAGTCTCTAGACTAACAAGGAGAGAGATTGAAGCACATCTTCTCAACCTATGGAACTCCAAGGAGAATTAAGAACGACAATGGACCCCTGTTCAATTACAAAGAATTTAAGGAATTTGCAGAGCAAGAAGGATTTCAGCATCATAGATTTGTGCAAACCCTAAACAAGACCGAACAAATTGCAAGTCTGGAAGCCAAAGACCATCTTCAGAGGTGAAATGCAAATTATACAAGACACGCTTACCTCCTACACGACACCCAGCTACATATCGAACCTGAACCACAAACAACCAAAAAGGATGATACCATTGACTGTAGAGATGCAATATACCAGCAGAAAATGAAACAACAAAGGGAAGGGAGGAAGATGAGAGAAAGCTGCTTCTAGGGACTATGTGTTAGTGAAGCAACCAAAGAAAAAGTGGAGCAAAGACTACAAGCCTCTATTCTATATTGTGTACAGCATCCAGGGTTCCCAGATTACAGACAGGCATGTTACATATGGATAAATAGTTTGTAGGGATACCAGCCAGTTCAAACTAGCAGATGCAATGATCAACATTACAGATGAACCAGAGGCGAATAAGGAAGCACCAGTAGTTCCAGAATTAACTTCCAGAATTAAGTTCCAGGAAGCAGAACTCCACATAATGTACAGTTGAAGCTCAATTATCCAGACTTGTTAGGACTTGGGTAAATAGTCTGGATATTCCAGAGCCCAAATAATAAAAAATAACACTATTAATAAGACAATGCTGTAAACAGAAGAAATTAGGATAACACATTTTTAATTCTAAAAGTCTGCTTCAATGACTACAAATACATGTGCATTTACATGTACATGTAAGTGTAAACACAATTTCCTCCACCAAAGAGCAAGCTGTTGATGTATCATGGAACAAAGACGACCCTTTGATGAAAACGTCCCTTAGCCATCCTCCGAGACCCAGAGGCAGTTAGTGGGGGCCAGACAAAGTCTAAACGGTCGAGAATTTGGGCGAAGAAAAGTCAAGAACGAGAGTAAGAGCTCTTTCTCTCCTTCTTGACTTTTCTTGCCCATTAAGACTTTTTCCTGCCCCCACTAACTGCCCCTGGGTCTCTGAGGATTTCCATTAGCTGGCTATGGATATCAAAGGGAGCAAGACAAAGAAGAAGCTAGCGACACTAAATCTGAAATTAGCAAGTCTTTGAATTCAGACAGCAATCAGGCAAAGAAGAAGAAAGTTGGAAGCAAATCGAGTTGGAAAGAACATGACATTATGGATATGATGGATATCGTTTGCAATAGTGATTATTATAAAAAAAGAGAATTATCTTCATGAATTCAAAAAACTCATTACAAGAAACAATGAGGTATATAGCAATTAAGTTGCTCAAAACTTTGGAATTTAGAAAACGGCACCATTGTTTTTGTTTCATCACAACTGACTACCATAGTTGTCACATGGCTACAGTAAATCTTGAATTTAGTACAACTATGGCACAACGTCTGAATCAAAGTCGTGTTTCTGTCACGCTACAGTCAAACCTAATTGCAATTAAGTTTGGCATGGCAGAAGCAAGACGTCTGAACTGGGCCTTAGTCTAAGGTGTCATTGCTGGATCAGTCTTGATGCATTGCAGAGATGGTTTTAACTAACCACAAGAGAGCTGCATTTGCCATATTTACAAACACTACATTCCTCCCTTCTTTGAATTATTTGTCAGGTTGGAGGGAAACAAAAACAAAACAGAATAAACCTGATCAATTCTACATGCATGCAAATGTCTCTGAATGTCTTCTGAAAGTCCTAACAGCGCTTATAAACACTTTCACCTGGCATAAACAGAAGCATAACACAACAAACAGTTCAAGTTCAGCTCACATCTGCATGTAGGAGTTCTACTCCAGGACCAGCAATTGCATTCATGTGACTGATCAAGCTACAGCTACTTTCCAGCTCAAGATGCAAGGTGCATCCTGAGGGAAAACCCTTTCCTTAATCAACAACTTTAACCATCAATAATCAATTAAATATTTCTATGTATGTAATCTGTGGACAATGTAACAGTATAAAGGTGTTTCATTACCTCATGGTCTCCCATGCACTTTTTCTTAGTTAAAGCTGTGCAAGGAGGGCATATATCCTCATTGTGGCAAGTATGGTTCACTGTTGGTATAAAAAGGGTCAGTTAAAATGTATATCAGAGGAAAGAGACCAACTCAATTATGCATATAGCAACTTGATTACCCTATTCAGCTCTAGAAGGGCCCTGTGTGTCCAAACATTAGAATAAATTGGATAAGCAATTAGCAAAAAACAAGAGAAAACAAGGAAGAGCAATATGTGGAGAAACGCTGCTGGTTAATTATGTTTCTGCACATGAAAGCCTTGCATATTCACATAAATATATGTTGGTCTTTCTGTAACATTTCACAACATAGAACTGAGGGTTCTCCAATACACGGGTCAAGTTGTCTAACTCTAGTTGACTTGAATAAATGAAAGTTATGTTGTGAAGAACAGAATTTAGCTGCCCAACATTGTAGAATACTCTTCTTACAAGACGATAGGCATATAAAGAGGAAGCCAGTCTTAAGTTAGTTTTACGCAAAGTAATGGGAAGTGTAAAATTTCATCAACAGGTAATGTGTCAAAGCAAGTTTATGGTACTTGACTTGTGGAGTTGACATAGTGTAAATGAGTAAAAATTCTTCTTGTATATGAAGTTGGATCAATATCATGACAGTGTCAATGCAAGATGTTTTCTGTATGCATTTTTTGGCTTTATCTTGAATGATAATCAATCTTAAATGAATGTTCTATAAATGTTTATACAATAGCCCAAGTTATTCTTGCATTTTGATTGGTTCTTGCCAAAGATCTATTAAAGGACAGATACAGGATTGACGTCATAACCACAAAGTTTTTCTTTCTGCATTTTAAAATGGCGGAAAGTTTTGAGAAATAAGATAATATTTTACGTGACTGGCT
>OMLO01002341.1_pt1 | contig 15242 bp, 14 predicted proteins | sample 1674811 | NCBI WGS metagenome assembly OMLO01 (sample SAMN06265003, study PRJEB25207) | coral metagenome | isolation source: Coral host | place: Mexico:La Bocana,Puerto Morelos, Mexico | collected 2008-11-13 | reverse complement strand
TGCATATATATATTGAAATATATATGAAATATATTGATATGAGATTACATAGATAGTATATCCTGGAATATCTACAGAAATTCTATGGAATATCTTGTATGATATTTGCATGATCATGTTTATTGCTTCGAGATGCTTTGAGGCCCAAGGTTATCTCAGGTTTGCATCAAGATTTCCCCTTTCCATGCGCTCAGTCCACAGCTAGCCCAGTCATCATATATATCCGGTCAGTCCATTGATATACCAATAATATACCATCCGGTCAGTCCATCCGGTCAGTCCATCCAGTCACCATTTGGTGGTAAGTATGTGGTAAGTCAGTGGCAGCAGAGTGGATGCAGAGTGGCAGCAAGCCTTAATTTGCCAGGGGCCCAAGCATGCTGATCGGATGACTGCCCTGGGACGGGATTGGACTGGTTGGGTAGATGTCACAAATGCTTTAGTTATTCTGATGTTATTCTGGGCGAACTGCCGGAACCCAAAGGACCATTGTTTTGATGGGAAAAGACCTTCTTTTATCCTTTTTTTGGATGGTATTTGGAGGGTTTCACCACCAAAAAAGAGGGCAAACAGGTTCCAGGTAAATATATCTATATAATTCCAAAAAACCTGAATATAACCTGAATGAATCCTGAATGATCCAATCACTTGGGGATTCCCATATATTCCCATTTCTTAACCCTCCTTTTAGGCGTATAGAGGTTCAGATGAGGTTCAGGATACTTAGTAAGATCTTAGTGAGTGGATAGTAACCAGGCTTATAATCATCTTTTAATCCCCATTATGTCATATTATGTCCATATTATGTCCCCTAACTAGGGTATAACCAGGGTTGTAAACCTACATGTAACCAGTTACTGAGTATCCTGAACCTCTAAGTAGGTCACAATTTGAGATCAATTTGAGGATATTTGAGATTATTTGAGGGGATTTTGAGGGTGCCTTTGGATCAGGGACACAATGAGGTCACCACGAGGTCACCACATCTTTCAATATCTTCCACGGTCATGTGGAAATTTTCCTGCGGAACCCAATGCTACAAGGGATGACCTTGCTTGATGCATTCAATGAAAGGGTTCCAGATGGATGTTTCTTCCTGTGGCGTTGTGGCCAACTGGCAATGATCTGCCTTCTGCTCACAAGTTGGACCCAATAGTTCGACCCACAGAGGAAGATTGCCATCTTGACGGGCGACCAGAAAGCTGCCATCAAATTGAGAAACTCCAAGTCAACATCTGGTTGACCGCGAAGATGACTATGGCGAAGCAAGCGCACGGCTCCAGATCAGCTCCAGAGTCAAGGATCAACATTTGATAACTTATGCAGAAAATCACATAAAAATCATTTTATATGCAGGTGATAATCATGCGGTATGCAATGTGTTACATTTTTTCGGTCAGTCCATGGTCATCCAAGGTCAGTCCTTCCAAAATCTTCGAAATACTTGATGTTTTTTGACCATTTTTTACCTACAACCCATGGATATCCATAGATATTCCATAGATGTAGATTAGATGATGATTAGATGTAGTAACTTTCAAAAAGATAGTGAAAATCTAGGGAATGTAATGTGAATATATGTGAATGATTGTGAATATATTGTGAATGTGAATGGTTTTAATGGTATTTCATGGTATTGTCTAGACCAGATTAATCAATATTTAATCAACCCCATATCAACCCCCCCATCATCAATTATATATCATCCCCCATCACGCCCTCTCAGGTGAATATTCTGAAACATGGGTGAGCCAAAGTGGGCAACCGGTCAGTCACGGTGGGTGGCTTGATAGCTTATGGCCCGGGCACCCATTGATACCTACTGGGTGGTCTTTGGATTTGCAGGGGGCTTTACAATGCTTTACGGGATCTTTATGGATTTTTTTGTTTTTTTTTGGGGGGCTCTGTATGAAATCAATTATATACTAATATAGGATATGAATTCGCATTGAAATCGATATGAAACAATATTGAAATGATATTTTATCAATATTTTATCGATGTTTTTACGACATTTTTACGACGACGATGATGTAGCATGATAATATCATGATAATATCATGATAATTGCATGATACGTGCATGATATGTGATGGAATTGTATTGGAATTGTGATGGATATGTGCATGATAATTGCACGATATTGTATATATATATATATGTTAAATATACATATTTATTTTATATGATTTTCATATGCATTATTTTGCATTATATTAATTTTTATTATCATTATTTTTGCAGACTATATGCAGACTATTGTCATTGCAATGTCATTGCAGGATATTATATGGATTTTATAACGATACTATAATATGATATAGGATTATTCATGGATTATTCAGATGATCTAATTTAAATCCATTTACAACAATTTTTACGGCTTGCCACACATTGCCGCACTCTGCAGCATTTTCTGCTTTGCGGTCTGTCCCCACTTTCCGGTCAGTTTTCCGGTCTGCCATGGCCAGTCCTCCTCCAGCGCCTCCTTCAATCTACGAGAAGAGGTGTAAGATCTGCTGGGGCCTTTTGGGGGACAAAGACGCAGTTGCCTGCAAGCAGTTTCCGGCCAGTCACCATTTTCATGGGTGGTGCAAGCATCATGTGAAATGCTACTCGGCCATACCAGGACATACGTGCAAACTTTTTGTTTTTTCCAGATTGTTTTAAGATTTCCTTCTGTTTTTTTTGAAATGAAGCAGATTGAAAATATATTGAAAATCATTTGAAAATTCATGGAAATCAGATTGAATCAGGTTTTAAGGTGCCTTGAAGCAATTTTGAAGCACATTGAAGATATTTTGAAGTAGTGTTTGAAACAAAATAGAAACAAATGGAAACAATTAGAACAAGTCATCATCAAGATATCATCAAGTCATCCCAACATTGTCATAATATGTCATAATGTTATCCCAGTTCCTTTCACGTTCCAAGGTGACAATAGAGAAATGCTCCGGCCAGTCTGGAACGATGACATTGAGAATCTTGCTGGCATACAGTAAATTTACAGTAAGACATGTTTAATATAATGTTGACATATGTTGAATTATGTATGAATGTTGTTTGAATTATGTTGACATATGTTGACATTATGTTGACAACTGGTAAACGTCTTTGATACAATATTGATACGATATTGGAATGTTTGGGAATTGTTTCGGATGTTTCTTGAATTTCAATTAACTTTGGTTTAATGAGCAAATACTATGATATATTTTAACAATGTTATTTGGATGTTATTTGATGGCATTTTATTTGTATTTTGATGTTCTTTCATTTTTCTATGTTCTGCTCATGTTCTGCTCAGTTGCCCACTGTGCATCATGGAAGACGTTCCGGATTTGAAGTTTATGGTGTGCTGGCCACCAGCAGTGCTCATTGTAGCACATGGGTTCAACGTCGAGTACGTTGACCAGGTGGGTGATGTTAGGAAAGAATGTGGACATGTTTTATCTTCCCTTTTTATTTTTATTTGATTTTATTTTGATTTTTATTTGTTTTGATTTTATCATGATTTTATCTATATTTTATCTTTTTTTTCATCCAATTTTCATCCATTCCATGCTCCAGATGATCTCCGGATGTGGTCCAGGCCAGTCACCCAAACAACATCGCCTGGAGTCTGGGCCGTCGTAACAATTGCTCGGTCAGTTCTCACGACTTGTGCCATGGCTTAGATTTCCGTATGATTTTTATTTCATTTTGATTTCAATATGTTTGAATTTCAATGTGGTTTCAATCGATGGATAATATTTAAATAATGTAGTGATATGTATGTAATAATTTTATATAATTTTAGAATATTTTAGATTAATTTTAGGCAATATTTAGATAATATTTAGGATTATTTAGGCAATGGTCTGGCACGGTGTTGCTTTGGGAACCTTTGGGATGTTCACTGTTTTTTTCAGTGTTTGGAACTGAGTACCACAAGGCTGAAGTCCATGCATCGTGACCCTGGTCAGCAAAGGGGAGGGCGCCGTTTGGGTCCTGGCCTCTATGAAAAGACATGGCGGTCAGTCCTTATGGATAATGTGGTTGCTTCCCAGCAAATCCTGAAGAGCATGATCCTCCAGCCGGCCGACTTTGTCACGTCACTTGGCTTGTGATTGGCAATGACATTATTATTATATTAATATTATATTAATATTTTATGATTATTGAGTTTTTATCATGATATTATAATATATTATAATGAAGTTTTATATAATTTATTTAATATTTCATCAATATTTCAATATATAATATTTAAATATATATTATGTATATAATTGATTATAATTGTATATATACAATATACATAATATATTTATTCTTACAATTATATTACAATATTATTACAATTATATTACATTCTTATTACATTGTGTTTACATTGTTATTATAGTACTTTTATAGTGTTACTATTATGTCATTATTGAAGTAAACAAACATAAACAAACCCCATACAATCCCCATACAAACCCCAATCAAATACAAATGACAGTCATTGAATCATTGAGGATTGGCTGCTCCAAGGGCTTCCATCGGTCAGTCACCCTGGCCGTGATGCTTGCTGGGTACCTAGTACACAGTGGTCGGTCAGTCCGGTTGTGGTGTCCCACTTTGAGGCAATGCCCTAAGTGGGACCCATATGAGGTCAGTGGCTTGGATTTGCTTTGGAGTATTTTCGGATTCTTTTTGATTTCTTTTTGAATATTTTTGGTTTCGAGGATATTTCGAAATTAGTTTGAAACAATTTAAAAAATATATATATATATATTTAAAATTGATGATGATATGATGATATTATGATGATGATTCAATGGGAATTGATACAATATTATTACAATATTGATACCAATTGAATCAAAATGGTGGGCAAAATGATGGCAAAATGTGGGCAAATATATGTTGTATTGGAAATGTGTTGGAACATATTTGGAACATCATTTGAAATTCATATGAAATTATGAACATCATGTCAGTCAGCATGGAACATCTTATGACTATATGATGAACATATGATGAACATTGTATGAAATTTGTATGAACACTGTTGCGACATGTGGCAACCAGGTCAATGGCTCCAAAATTTCCACATGCCAGACCTGAAAAACTGGGTGGAGGATCACTGGCTGGCCAGTTCATCCGCAACAATGGCCGCTATGCTGAAGGTGCCATATCCCAATCCTGATGGGTTTTTTTTCTACATGGCCAGTACTGCAGTTCCTCCTCAGGATCTCGATGGGGATGATGATGAGGATGATTTTGTAGCCGGCCAGTCCCCTACCTTCTCCGTGCCCCAGCGGTATCATTGAACATTTTTTAAGATTTTGATATCAATTTGAATTTGATTTGAAGCAATTGGAATCATTTGGAATTCATTTGGATATGAATTGAATATATATGAATATATGATATTATGATAGGTTACATTATACTATATTTATACTTTGATTATACATTATATATCATTATATGATCATATATGATCATTTTCTTTATGAAATTTGATACAAATTTGATATGAATTTGTTTTTTTCTTTCAACATTATTTGGACATGGGATGGACATGGGTATGACATGGGTTTGATTTTGGTTTGAATGAAGTTTGACTGAGATGATGGACGATGAGATCATGGTGGAGATGATGCGGGAGCTGGGACTTCTCAAACCAGGGGCTCATGAACAACTCCATGTCGCTCTGGTGAAGTTCCCTCATCTGCCCTTCCCCAGGCAGGCCCGTATCCTGCCACTTGCTTGAAAGATGTATTGAAAGATGTATTAGAATTGTTTAGATATGTTTAGATATGTTTAGATTTTGTTTAGATCATGTTTAGATCTGTTGACTGGAGACATTTGGAGTCAATTGGAGATTGATTGAAATCTTTTGAAATTTATAGGTGTCATTTTTTGGGACAAGGGTGTCAATTTTTGGGACAAGGGTGTCAATTTTTGGGACAAGGGTGTCAATTTTTGGGACAATGGTGTCAATTTTTGGGCCAATGGTAATTATTGTGTAATTAGAGTATAAATATAGTATAAATAGAATATAATTAGATTATAATTAGAATATAAAATGAATATACATAGAGTATAATATGAGTATAATATGATATGATATGAGTATAGTTTACATACAATTTATATGATATTCAATTGATATTCACATGTATATAATGTAATATAACAGTATTGCAACAGTAGTGTAATTGCATTATAATTGCAATATATTGCACATATATATATTGCAATCATTGGATATCATTAGGATATCATCTTGTAAACATCTTGTAAACCAAGGATGAAATGCCTGACCAAGTTCACGAAGGCGAACCGGAAATATGCCAGTCAGGATGAAGAATATATTACGTGGAACCGAATCAAGTTTTTCATTTCCGCGGTCTTCAATGACACTGCAGAGTTCGGCGGGTGAGCTGGATTGGATTGATGGACAATATATGGCCAGTCCTGCTTTTTACCGGTCAGTCTATAGTCAGTCTGGCAGAAGGGGACAATATTATTTGATATTCATGTAGATTTTTTATATTTTATGTTGTGGATTTTGTATGATTTTGTTGTATTTTGTTTGTCATGTTGATATGCTTGGATATTACTTTGATGTCATTTTGATGTCCATGTATCATTTGATGTCCACATGTACAGCTTGTTTTGCATTTGTTCCCCGGTCAGTCTTTCCATTGTCCGGTCAGTCTATGGACATTCTATGGACCATCCAGATTATATCCAGATTCAGTGCAATTTCTGTGCAGTCATAATGGACAGTCATCCTTCTTGATCCTTCGGGCAGACACCTTGCAGACACTGGCCAGTCATCAGCCAGTGAAGCATAGTGAAGCCAACAGGAACAAGATCGGTCAGTCCAAAAACATATTTGGAAAGGGCGACAAAATGGAAACAAAGCGTCATAAAGATTTCAGAAAGGTTCACACATGTTATACACATGTTCATCACATGTTCACAATAGAACCCAGGTACTTTTTGATTACGTTTTGATTGCCATTATCTTATGTGATATGTGGTTGCCAATCACAAGATATCAGAAGTTATTCAGAAGTTGGTTTTGATTTGGTTTTGCTTATGGTTTGCTTGATCTTATCTTGATCTTGATTTATATTTTTTGGATTTGTTTCCCTTTCCCTTGGTATCCCTTGGTTACCTGGTCAGTCAGGGTTTCTCTGGGTTACCTGGTCAGTATCTGCATTGGGATTGGTATAGCACCTTGGAAATGTCATGTAGAATTCGCTTTTTGCTGCATTGCAAACACATTGAAAATGTTGGAGAAAGATGGGCATAAGATGGGATTAAGATGGGCCAGTGGCTAGGATGTGGCAAGCATATGGAAGGATATGGTAAATTATGGAAGGACAAGATATGGATAAGATGCAGGAAGGAATTGGATGGAATTGGGAAGGAAGGGTAAGATCTATAGGCAAATTCTTTTTTGGACTTAATTTGGACTTATAGGTGTTTTTTTTTGGAAACTTCATGAAACTTCCGATAAACTTCCACCACCGGCTTGCCCAGCTCTACTTGTATTTTGATTATTCTATGATTATTCTTGCTCCTGAGTCGAATCTGAATTGAGCCCAGGCCCAGAGCATCCAAGAGCTGGTCCTCATTTGGTCCTCATTGCTGGCCAGTCATTGAGCCGATGCCCCAGATATCCCCAGCTGCTGTGTGCACTGGTCAGTGGGGTGCAGAGTGGGATCGGATTGTATTCTGATTGGGGTAAAGATGATGTAAAGATATTCCGGTCAGTATGATGTTTGTTTTTATATGTTTTTATTGATTATTTTTTGTGGTTTGATATGGTTTCATGATGTTTGATGTGGTTTGTTTATGTTTTTTTTATGTTTATTTTATGATTATTTTATGTTTGTTTTGGCATGTTGTATCTTAGAATATATGATGAATATATGAGGCAATTCTGATGCAATTCGATACAAATCTGATTTAAAATTGATCATCATGTCCTATCCTTTTGACATCACATAGACATCATTTAATCATTATTTGTAAATTTAATGATATTTTAATGATCATATAATGATCTACAATATGATTATAATATGTTTAATGATTGTATATTGTATATTTCTAAATATAACGGAAATACAATTGAAATATATGGAAATTATATGGAAGTTGTATTGAAATTATATTGAATTTATTATTTTTATTTTTTGGTATTGGTATTGTATGATATAATTTTGATTTAAATATGATATAAATGATATATAAATGATTTTAGATTGAAGGGATAAGATGTTGTCAATCCAGGTTTCAATATGGTTTCACATTGGTTTCATAAGGGCATCACAGTGGCATCACAACACCACCACAATGGCATTGCATAGGCTCAAGGCCAGTCAGCTTGACCACAATCTTTGGCCAGTCCCGGCCAGTTGCCTTTGGCCAGTCCTTTGGCCAGTCCTTGCTATGTCCTCCAGCGAAGGGTTCAGGGGCACAAGGGAGAAATTGGTCAGTGCCTTGTATCGGCGTGGGCACCGCGGTATGGCATTGCCGGGGTGCAGTTCGGATGCATCTCGAGCATGCAAAAAGCTGCATATGTATTGCATTGTATATTCATTGTATTGATATTGTATATATATTGTATTGCATTTGTATTGCATATGTTGATATTATTTTGATATTATTTTGATCACATCTTGATATATGTTGTATCATTTTGATTTATTTTGTACTATTTTGATTTGTTTTGTGTATTTTTGTAATATTTTTGTATATGGTTTGTGAGGATGTGAGGATGATGTGAGGATTGTGTGAAGATGAGTTTTTAATTGTTTTTAGATGTTTTTAGGCCCTGCACTCCCTCTACATCCTGTCCCTGGTTGACAAGGATGCTGCAGAAAAGGTTCTGTTACTCGACTGCGCCATAATATTCATTACATATACAATATATATATATTTTCCAATTATATACCATACATGATGCATCCGATCACATCAGATCACTTTCAGAATACTTTCAGATCATGTCAATATAGTATCACAATGTATCACATCATTTCTTTATCAATTTTATCATTATTAAACCATGTGTTTTTCATTTGTCATGATGTTGTGATGATGCATCATGACGTTGTCAAACTAAGGAATGAACTGAATTGGGGTGTCCAAAATCCGAGTACACTGCTCCTCCACAGGTGCAGATCACAGGTGGAAACTTTGGTTCACCTTCAACAGTGTCTAATTTGTTTACTTTCTGTGAATCCAATTTTAACAAAATTTTAACAGATATAATCTATTTATAATACTCATAATATACTCACATAATACTCTATTTATAATCTATTTATACATTATTTATACTCTTTTATCTCTCTTGAGATTTTATTTGAGGCTATTTTGAGGCTTTATCAAATCTTGACCAAATGGTCACCATGATGATACCATGATTTGCCAATGATTTGCCAGGTATCTTTTTAAAATCATTTTAAAATGATTTTCAATATATTTTCAATGATTGTTATGAGATTGTGATTGACATGTGATTGGCACAAATTGGCACATGTGGCACCAAGGAGCAGTACACCAATCCCAGTGAAGACATTGAGGAAGACCGGCAAGTCAGACCTGGCGGGGGCTACCAAAAGTCGGCATTTGGAGGACAGCCAGTCCAAACATGTCCAAACTATTCCAAACTAGATATGAATTAGATAATAATTAGATATGATATATATGATATTATTATGATATTTATATACATATATATGGACACAATATGGACACATATAATACACAATTAATACACATATATTTATAATAATTTTTATAATATATTTACAATATGTATTTTCATATCAATTTCATTTCATATACATGTCAATTACATGTCATATACATGTCACATGATTATATTTTCATTATATTTTCACATTGTCATCCTATGGTAATCTATGGTACTACAACAATACCATCCTTTCATATCATGATCATATCATGTTCATAATACTTTCATATCCTTTCAATATCCTGTCAACATCATTTCAACAAAATCCTTTCATATCATTGTTATCATATTGTCATCTCTTTCATATTCCTTTTCACAATCCTTTTGGCAGGAAAGGGCTCACGTTCTCATTGGGAGGCTGGAGACTGGGGAAGGCAAGGTGCTTCGGACAGTCGAGGTTCTTCGGACCGTCGTCCTGCATCGGCCAGTCGTTGGGGCAACCAGAGTCGTGGGAGCAATGTTGCTCGGGACAGTCAGGGCAGTCCAGAGCCGGATCTCTGGGCCAACTATCAACCACAGCATCGTCCGGCCAGTCCAGACCATCCTCCACCAGGCTGGCGTCCATCTCCAAAGTCCAGGCCAGTCCAGGCTGCTCCAAGGTGTGCAGCTCAGGACTGGTTGGGGGAAGGCACAGATGACGAGGGGCCACCTGGGCCACCTCCTGGGCCACCTCCTGGTCAGTCCAAAAAATTTTTGGAGCCGGAAGATTTGCAGGACCTTTCAGCCAAGCGGTCAAAGGGAAGCTAAAAAAGTATTTTCGGATTACAATTATAAGTATATTATAAGTTATATTGCATCAATATTACATCTATACATCATTTATACTACCATATACTACCAGTGTTGTCAATCACATGTCAATCACAAGTTGGTATCAAGTTGGTTTTGCTTATGTCTTGCTTGATATTATGTTGATGTCATTTTGATGTCCACATGTGGAGCTTGCTTCCATTGGTTTCTCTTGGTTACCTGGCAGTTTCCTGGTGGCTTGGATTAATGGACCATATATGGACAGTCCTTCCTTTTACCGGTCAGTCTATGGTCAGTCTGGCAGAAGGGGACAATATTATTTGATATTCATGTAGATATCATGTAGATTTTATGTGGATTTTGATGGATTTTGTTTGTCATATTGATATATTTGATATACTTTATTTACACTTTGATATCACTTTGATGATCTTTGATGTCCACATGTGCAGCTTGTTTCCAGTTGTCCCCCGGTCAGTCTTTCCATTGTCCGGTCAGTCTATGGACCATCCAGATTCAGTGCAGCCATGGTCATGCAGACACCATGCAGACACCGGCCAGTCATCAGCCAGTGAAGCATGGTGTCATTGACCCAAGTGTAATGCATGTAGAATTTGTCTTTTGCTGCATTGCCATGCGAAGTCATGCAATGCTTGATGCAGTTTGAAACGCCAATTGAAAACGTTTGATAAAGATGGGCCAGTGGCTAGGATATGGAAAGGATGTGGGAAGTAAGGGAATAGTAAGAAAATAGTAAGGAATTAGTAAGGATATAGTAAGTGATAGACAATATATAGACAATGATAGACAGATAGAGGATGATTAGAAGACATTTAGAAAACACTTAGAATATTTACATGGATTTACTGTAGTTTTATATGGATGATGTATATATGATTATATTTATATATATAACGATCCTGAAGTAGATAGAATATTATACATTTTCAATCCTGTGACTGAAAAAAAAGACGATAGAATATCATTTGCTCCATGGCGAAAAAAAGGAAGATAGAATATTTAGATGATGGCCCCTGCAACAACGAAAAAATGGTAGATAGAATATCGATAAAGACGGTAGATAGAATATTCAATCAACAGTCCAGGTTGTTGCCGCCTCAAATCCAAACCACTGGCAATTGGTGACTGGTGTCCGTTATGTGGGTGTTTCCAACAATAGGGGTATATAGGGGTACCCAAAAAAGATGGATTATAATAGAAACCCAATTTGAATGGATGATTTGGGGGGGTTCCCATATTTTTGGAAAACACCCATGTATGTATATATCTCTCATAAGTGTGACCATCTCTCATAATGGGTTGATCACTTTTTTGATTGTTAATCCCATGTGTACGGCTTTGGATGCGACCAGGGATCAGGGTTTTAAGTTTTCCATATATTTTACCAGATTCAAAATACATAGAATATGAAATGGAATGGCCATTTTCTCCGTTTCAGTGTTTTACTGGTTTTTACCATGCCTGAAGTAGATAGAATTCAAAATAGATGCGCCATATTCTATCTTCCGTTTTTGTACGAGACCTTATTCTATCTACCTGTTTTTCATTTTCAATTCTTTAGATGATGGTAGGGGGTGGGCAAATCTATTTTGAATTCTATCTACTTCAGGATCGTTATATATATTTTATTTAAAAATATATAAATTATATATATAACATTTTTTTATATTAGTTTATTATTAGTTTTATATTATATTTTCAATATAACCATAATATAATCAAAATATAATCATAATATATCCATGGTATATCCATGGTAATTCCAGAGTACATCCTATATATAATCTACCATATCCAGATTTCATTTATCCAGATTATATCATGACTATGTCCATATTATATCTAAATCATGTTCTGCATCAAAGCCCGAGGCAACGGTGGCCATTCAATGCCCTTTTACTTCAATGTTGTGGAACCCAGTTGACTGGAGACATTTGGAGACAGTTGGGTATTGATTGAAATCTTTTGAAATTTATAGGTTTTTTGCAGATGTCAATTTTTGGTACAGGGGTGTCAATTTTTGCGACAAAGGTGTCAATTTTTGGGACAAAGGTGTCAATTTTTGGGACAAGGGTGTCAATTTCTGGGACAAGGGTGTCAATTTTTGGGACAATGGTGTCAATTTTTGGGACAAAGGTGTTAATTTTTGGGACAAGGGTGTCAATTTTTGGGACAAAGGTGTCAATTTTTGGGACAAGGGTGTCAATTTTTGGGACTAGGAAATAATTAGGAAATATATAGATAATATATAGGAATATATTAGGAATATATCATGAATATATCTGGTCACATTATAGTGACCTCACACGACCTCAACTGCAATTTGTGGTGTGGTGCAGAACATGGCTTAACACATGAAACGTATGATAAAGACCACAGTGCAGATTTAAAATTCGTGGGATTTGTGGGTACCTGACTGATTTTTTTTTGTGTGCATACCTGCATGTACCTGCCATTTTGTCAGAGCATGGATCCAAATGGATCAAATGGTAATTCCCATTGGGATAATATGTATCCAATGTATCAATCATCCAACACTGACTACATCATCCCACTCCCTGGAACAAGATCAGCATGGGGGATGCCAAACTCTTGGGTAAATCATGTAAACCACACATTCAGATCATTCAGCTAATATAGCTAATTAATGTTTGAGGATTTTGAGGCCAGTCCAAAGCCCACACTATGCCCACACTTCAATGTGGCAGATGCAATGCAGATCCAATCTGACTGTGCAAAAGCATGTGCACTCTGGACCACGAGTCACAATCGGCTGTGGTATCTGCATGTCGCGCAAGATATGCAATTGCTATTCGCCTGGCCCCACCGGAAGTCTTGCACTATGTGCATGTTCGACTATGCCAGCAGCGATCACAAGTAAAATGCGGCAGGGCCCCATGCAAGAACATGCCTGCAAGGAACCTACGGACTCACTGGCTCCATGGTGGGACATTATCGGAGCTTTCGTTGGGGAGGGCATACTCCATCAGTTGGAAGCCTTTCTGCAAACCATGTGTCACGCAGGGCAATCAACCAGAAGTTCGTGGAACTGACGAAAGCCCATGAGACCATATGGAGAACTTTCATGAACTGATTGTGCTGATTGAAGTTTCAGGAGCAAGCCAGACAATCAGTTGAACTCCAAGCAATTCAAGCAGGCGAAGTTATGCTATTTATATCTATTTATGGTCAAGTTACTGCATCTACTGCATTTACTGCAATTGCATCCATGGAGCGGATTAAATGGATTAATCTTGACCACCAAAAGGAGGATTCATAGGATTCAGAATTGATGTTTCATAGGATTCAGAATTTTTTCATATTTTTCATCGGATCTCATCAGTATCTCATCAGTGGCCATTCAGTGGCCAAACAGAGTCAAGTTGGTCCATATGGATGGATTCCCATAGATCCCAATAACTCCCTCACTGGTTTTTTCCCGGACAGTCAAGACATGTCAGGACAGATAGACAGCATGTTTTTGATAGGAATCCCAAGCTTTGATGATTTTTGATAGGAATCCAAGCTTCATGTATCTTTTCATGATCAATTTGCATTCAATTTGCCTTTTGCTTGAATATACTTATATTTTGAACATAGTGCCACATGTCCCCTCATGATCCCCTCATGGTCCCTACATATCACTATATGATATTTCATTGATATTTCATTATATTTCATTCCTCCAGACTATATCATGACCATATCCTATTAATAATATCAAAATAATATCATATTATAATATATTATTTTCATATTATATCATTATTATATCCATATTATATCCAAATATATCCAGATCATATCCAAATCATTCCAGATCAAAGCCAGAGGCAATGGTTGCCATTCGATGCTCTTTTACTTCAATGTTGTGGGGCCCAGTGGACTAAATGTTGACTGAAGACATACTGAAGACAATCTGAAGACATCAGGAGACAGTTGGGGATTGATTGAAATCCTTTGAAATTCATAGGTGTCATTGTGGATATCATTTTTTGGGACAAGATTGGGACACGGGTGTCATTTTTTGGGACAAGGATGTCAATTTTTGGGACAATGATGTTATATTATTTTAATATCATTTTGATTTCTTTCGAATAGGTTTCCATTTCCATATAAATCTTGGATATAGATTATTATATTTGAAATTATTTTGGCATAATTTGACTTTTATTATGTTAATTATTATTTATTTAATTATTTAATAAAAACCATGCAAATTTGGTTTTTATTAAATAAATAAATAAATAATAATTATTTATTTAATTATTTAATAAAAACCAAATTTATATGGTTTTTATTAAATAATTAAATAAATAATAATTAAAATATTAAAAACCAAAAAAATATTTATTATTTTGGGTTTATTTGGTATTTATTATTATTATTATTATATATATATAGCCATATTATTATGTATAGGCAGATTTGCAGAATCTTGGATTATTGGAATCAGTCCTTTTGATTCATTCCTTTGGGATCCGTTGGGATCATTCCATTTGGGATCATTCCTTTTGGGATCATTCCTTTGGGGATCATTCCTTTGGGGATCATTCCTTTGGGGATCATTCCTTTGGGGATCATTCCTTTGGGGATCATTCCTTTTGGGGATCATTCCTTTGGGGATCATTCCTTTTGGGGATCATTCCTTTGGGGATCATTCCTTTGGGGATCATTCCTTTGGGGATCATTCCTTTGGGGATCATTCCTT
>OMLO01002340.1_pt1 | contig 15247 bp, 10 predicted proteins | sample 1674811 | NCBI WGS metagenome assembly OMLO01 (sample SAMN06265003, study PRJEB25207) | coral metagenome | isolation source: Coral host | place: Mexico:La Bocana,Puerto Morelos, Mexico | collected 2008-11-13 | reverse complement strand
TTTTTTTTTTGAAAAACCATCGAAGAGAATTAACATTGCTGTAGAAAATAACGAGCGCGTTGCACGCTAGAATTAACCTGATTTTCCAACCGCGTACGGAATGAAAAGAGACTGGTGCGAGGTCTATAACAACCAGGCGTTGTACGAGATGCGCCGCAGAAGACTGGGTTTAACGATTCGCCACATGTGACTGTTTGCTGTGGATTTTTTATTTTTATAGTTTTGTTTTATCGTTGTCCTGTTTTATAGTCTCTAGGAAGTTCGTTTTACACCTATAAGCGTGTTATTCACGCAATGTGGAGCCAGAGAGGTTCGCTGCCTTAGCAGATCTTTTTATACAGAAGTTCTACGCGTGCTGTCTCGTCGTATCGTAATGGCGGGAGTTTCGATCTTATCCATTCTTCTCCTTGTTGTGGAAGACGGAAGAAGACTTTAATTATTAGCCATGGCTGCCTTGGATAGCATATCTGAGCTTAACATTCTTCTGGATAACTGGAGGAGGGAAGATCAAGAAAATGCTTCGCCAGTTAATACCCTACGAAGGTTGGTGTTAGTTATATAGGTCATATCCACGTGAGGTTAAGTTAAATAACTTTATTTCATACTCTCTGTTTCGGATTGGCTCTCTGTATGGCTTCTAGGTAACTAGTTGGAGCAATGCATACAGCCCTCCAGTAAGAATGTTGAATGTAAACTGCATAAATCAAATATTACACGAATACTGGATGGAATTCGTAACCTAAATGCCAATGTTTGTTTTCATTGGGAGTAATTTGCAAATGATAATTATATTGCACTTGGTTTTGATCAGTTATACTTCTGACATTTTATTCCACTTGACTCATCCGATTACAGTCAAACCTCTGATTGCATACAGCTTCAAAACATTTATCATAGTCCTTTTTGCCACATGGGATGCATAACACTTTCACATTACCCCTCCAGAGGGGGCTGTCTTGACCACTCTATATTATGCAGTGTTCACTTTGTCCCTAAGAAACCAGAATTCATATTATCTCTACCTGTATGATAGATGCACCTCAATAATAGGTGGGTTGAGAAAAGAGCGATATCCACACCAAGGATGCTCATTAGAATTCTGACGGGGTGAGGGGTGTCAACCAATATTTTCAATGGAAAGTATGAAGTTTAACTGGAAATTCCAGAGGGGGGCGGGTGTTGAAACCAAGTGGAGGTATAGATATGTTTTGGAATGATCCAATGTAGAGACTTGGCTCTGGTCTTGTGGTGCCCTTGTTAATCACAGTTAGAATTAAAAAAAATGTTTCTGGATGTGACAGGTTTCCAATGTGCCTAAATTACTTGGCAGAGGCACTATCACCTTGTAGTTAAAATATTGCACTCTGGATTAGCAATTTTGGGCACAGGCCTTGGCCAGAATCACTGTATTGTGTTCCAGGGGAAGACAGTTTACTCTAATAGTGCCCCTATCCACCCAGGTGTACACATATAGGGGTACTGGCTAAGTATTTGCCAAGGTTCATGCTTTTACTCTTTCCCCTTAGTTTTTGTTTTACATCAGTTGTGAGTATACAGTATGCCTGGTCAGCTCCACAGAGCTAGTACAATTTAAGTTGGTGATTTTTTTTTCTAGCAATTGATAATGGTATTTTTTCTAAATATTTCATTATTCATGTACCAGTAAATCTGTTATTAACTAAGGTTTTTTAGGACCGTATTGAAAGAATATTAGGACTTTTTTCCATTCCTTGGACATTGCTGTGGTCTCTACTAACAAGACCTCGGGCAGATGTTCTCCCAGTTTAGCTCATGCACTTTGTTATACACATATATATGTATCTATAATGTTTGAGTAAACTTACCCAAGTTGTGATTTCTTCAAATCAGGATAGCAGAGTTAGCTGAGCGTGAGAATGAGGCTTACCATAAACTAGACCCAGATCCTTTTGATGACAGGCATCCAGGTAAGAGTGATTACAACACAATATTACAACTGATACATAACATATCCTAGTTTTCCTTATTCCAAATGCAGGACGAACCAACCCCTGGCTCTGGCTCTGGTTATCCTTATGGCTGCTTGGTATAATTTGTTGCTTTGAGTGAAAGGTTTTGACAAAAAAAATGTCACAACTTATTAAAACTAAGCAAAGAGTTTTAGCCGGTTTATAAAGGATTTAAAAACCATTTTCTTTTATTTGTGCAAAAGACATCAAGTGGAGCAAAATAGCTTTTATAACCATCTTTCAACCAGAATGGTTCGTACTTTCAGGTAAACAAGTTAGTACTTAGCAAAAGGACTTCCTTGAAACAGAAAGTATTAATAACACTTTCATGTTCAAGTTAGAGAAATACAGTAAAAAACAGCAAAAGGCCTGTAGTTTCAAAGAAAAGCCTGACGATTACTGTACATCAAAGAGCAGCTGTCAAGCATTCAGCAGCAAATGGCAGAAAAAGTTTTTCGAAAGATACGTTATTTGAGTATTCTTAATAATAGCCTAGCACTGAGAGACTGGAATAGTATATGCAACAGAAATTGATTTCATTTTGAGATCAGGGTGATTTCAAGATAACCAAGTTCAAGAAAACATGGTCTTACTGTAACATCTTAGAGTGGTTCCATTAAGAACTGGGTATGCAACAAATTGGCTGGTTGTGAGGATGATTTTGTGCACCTGGTTAGGCCAGTTGCCCTGTGCTGAAAGTGTGTACGAAACCCCTGAAGTTTGTATCTTTTGTATATTTTTTTCTCTTTTATTAAGTGTGAAGTCCTTTGCTTTTTAGGTCGAGCAGACCCAGACTGTGCCTTGGGTCATCTCCTTAAGATGCTGTTTAGGAACGATGAATTCATGGACAAGCTTGTGAACTCATACATCATGAGCACAGTGGAGGAGTTTGATCTCAACTGCATTGCAGCAAGAGTTCTGCTAAATGCCATGCCTGGACTTGAGAGTGCCGCAGTATTCCAGGATATGGCAAGTTTAGGAGAAGTGGTAACATTGAATCACTTCTCCCATCTTTTACTTTAATTGCTGAAGATCTCTCACCAGTTTTTTTTTTTAACAGACTGAATGTATTACTTTCTATAGTCAACATACACTGTACATGTATATTATTTCTCATTTTAAAATCAAGCATGATATTTGTGTTGGGAGAATATCAGCTGACAGTCTTGGTCAGTTCAGACCAAGCACAGTGAGATTGGTACAGTAATAATTTGTGAAGACCAAAAGTTAATAAATTCTCCGTCTTTGGTAATCCAAGCAAGAAATGATTTATTACACAGTCCCTGGGGTGCAAGAATATTCTTACATTTGTACCAGATCACTTACTCAGGGTTGTGCATGTGTGTACTAAGAAAATACTCTCCTGGATTCGGTAGAGACCTAGAAGAAAATTTTTATCCCCAATCTTTTGCCTCGCCTTTAACGTAGGGTTACCAAGCTTCATGCTTACAAGAGAACAGCTAAACGTGTGCTGAAAACAAGATTTTATTTCAATCACTTTTACTCATTATAGTGACACCAATACTCAAGTAACTTTTCATGTACAGGTAGTTGAGATGGCTCAAAATGGTTTACCGGTAGATATCGAATGATTGTTTGTGTTTAACCTAAAAACCATTTTTTGTCCTTTACTGAATAGTCACCTGCCAAAATCCAGCCAGAGATAACCTCTTTCTGAGCCCACAAATTTCGCCTGCAGCTGGTGCTTAGCAGCAACCCTGCTTACTAACACAGTCTTCATCAAATGACAGAAGTGTTGCTCTTTGCCTTACATGTATGTGTTCACTTATGTCCAGGATTGAACGCAAGTATTGTTTAATTAGTACTTCATGTTTAGCAGGGTTATCTGACATTTTCATATTTTGGAGTCTTTTCACCAATGAGGACACCTTGTGATGGTTATCATAAGGAATTTGAATCTCATTAGTGCTCAATCCTGGACATATCTATATGTGTTATGATATAAAGTTATCCAAATTATATAGTAGAGAAATTTGATTTTATAAAGTCATTTTAAATATTAAATTGTTTTATTTTGCTAGGAAGCCATGCTCACCCGACTGTGCAAGTGGGCTAGAGAAGCTATTGAACCCCTTAGGTCCTATGCTACAGGTGAGTATTTGTCTTCATCATTTCCAGCAGATAGTACAATACAAACTCTTTGAGTTAGAATTAACTTTGAAGTACTAAAAATGAAAAGCTAGAGCTTAATATACTACAATAATCGTAGTTAATTTCTCAAATGCAGAGAGAAAGACTTTTGAAATATTAGTTTTAATTACTATCTATTTATTAAAGGTAGATTAACACCAAAAACATCCAGGCACAGTACTATAATCAGATAATAAAAAAGACCTGTCCTACACTGTACATATCATGATTAAAAAGTTGGGTGGTGTGATGCCCTCTTGGTTAGTGTGCTTAGCTCCAGATTAGGGCACATAGGGCAGGTAGTTCCCGGTGTTGTGGTCTGGTCTTTGTCCATTGTGCTGTTAAATAGTTATGCGTTTGTAACATGAGCCCCTGGCTCGAGAAATTGGGCAACCCCTCCCTATGTTAACGACTTTAAATAAATACTACATGTAACTATACTATACTAACTGGTCCAGACACTTTCCTCTCACATTGCCTGTCTCCACCCAAGTATATGTGTATTTAAGTGAGTGCTAGCAAATTTAATGCTTGGGGTAATCTTGGGATGGACTAGCATCCCATCCAGGGAGGAGTAGAAGTACTCCTAGACCCTTCATGCTTCAGATATGCACTGTCCTTATTGGCCACTTGGCTCCTACACTGTATGCAAAATTTATCCGTCCACAAATGACAAACTTAGAAAAATTGGTCAGATTGATGACTCAATGTACATAGCAAAACTCAAAAACGAGGTTAAAAATCCTGTTTTTAGAAGGTCTTATTTAGCAGTAATATTATTATTAATGATGTTGATCAACAGGTCTTTTAGCATTTGCAATGGAAAGCCAGGATATTGCTGCTGTATTCCGAGAAGAAAATTCTACCTTGGTAAGTTTCTTTTTAATAACACCTTGTTTACTTCATGGAATTCAAAACTACATTCAATAACTGTCTTAAAGTTGGAGTGATGGAATACTGGTAGGTCTTGATACCCACCCCATGGAAAGATTGGCTCCTATCCCACTTCTCTAAAAATCCCAAGCCAGCTTAACTCCTTGAATAAGAGGCAATTTGAGCCCTCCCCAGAAATTTCAGTGGTCCCTGATTTTATAAGAGACAGGTAAGTACCGTAACTTACTTGCTGATAGGTAAGGGCCTGTGCAAGTCATCCGCAAACTAAATCATAATAAAAGTAAATTAAAGTAAACTAAGATTTGCCCAGGGCAAGCAAAATTTAGGAACTGCCCTTCTTAAGGGCAAGGTAGAATTCATGTTTTATTTAAGTCAGGGCTGGTAAGTCTACAATACATTACCTCAAGTTTGTTTCTCTGACGTCTTGTTTAAAATGCTAACACTTATTTGGGTAGGTACCTTGTATGCTGCGTCGGTTGCACATCTTAAAAGACTTGCCAGACCTGACACAGCCCGCAGTAACAGACCTTTCTAGCAGGGTCATCCTCAAGGCAAAGTCTAGCAAGAACCGGGCAGACGGCGGCAGTGGCACAAATTACAAGGTCAAGAAAATTGGCTTGGCTGAGCCTGGACCATCAACTAACACACAACAGACCAGTGAAATATCCGGTCTGTGCAATGGTGAAGTGTCAGATGACCCCAGCAGCTACAATGGGAAGGGTCAGTTTGTGTTTAACTGCAATTTCAATTTGTTATTAAATAGTGCAATCATTCTTTAGATACATATATGTATGTTGATGTGCTTTGAGTTCGTCATTAACTGCAGTCTGGAAAATTCAAAGATCTAGTCATACCATTTTGAGCAGGCTTTTGAACCATTTCAGACCCTTATGTCAGTAAGTCAAATGAATATGAATGTATGTGCGTTGAATGCAAATCTGCATAGAGGAAGGCTCACCCCTAGAAATGCTAGCCAAAAAGTCATTAAATGAAATAAACTGTGACCAAAAGAAATACACTGGTCAAGGCACAATTTTTGTTCATTCAAAAGATACAAATACATGTATTGAATCGTGTCACAGTAAGCAAGAAAGTGCAAATTTCCAACCCAGCTAGCCTATAAATAAAGTACCAAATACCAACTCTTCATGTCTAGTCTTAATGGCAATTGTTTTGAACAGTACATGTACTTTGTATTTTAGGTAAGAGTTTGCTACCAACAAGATCCTTGCCACTGGTAAAGCCAAACAGGACTGCTCGCTCCTTGGGCAATGCAATGTGTGCTCCAAAGGGAGGGTACCATGTGATTCCTATGTCATTTTCCCTCTCCCCCCTGACCCTTGGCATGCAACAGAGGCTCATCTTACAATATCTAACTCCACTGGGAGAATATCAGGAGGTACTGTACTATTGATATTGTCATTGTACTTGCAACCCTGAAAGCCACTTCTCACACTCATTATTAATTTGTCAAGTTAAACAAAGGAAATCACAACTGCAAAAGAGGCTTGGATACCCAGTCTTTATTAGCATAGATTTTGAGGATTTTTCTTCTCTGTTTATTGCTTAATGTTTGTTTTAATTGAGAAAATATATCAAACACTCGAGATAGTGTATCATCAACTATCCAAACACTTTAAAATTTTGTTAGAAAAACTCTTCTAAGTGTCATATTCAGTTCACTTCAAGGTTTGGATATCCCGATGACTTATGTTTCATGCTGCTTCAAATGTACCAATGAAAAATCTTTGCTTTATAACTTTTAAGAATACATGTACAAGAAATTTGAAAAAAATTACATGCATTCTGATTTGAAGGAAAACCCTGAGCTGCAGCTGTTTCCAAGTTGTAACTGATCATTTTAGTTTTTTCTTTGTTTGGAATTAGTTGCTGCCAACTGTGTTTGAAACAAAAGCCCTGGATCTTGTGATGCACTACATCACATTCAAGGGTCAAGTTGATGTACAACTTGTCTTTGAAGCTCTCAAGGTAAGCCAATGTAGTGTGTAGTAACTGGACCGTCAGTGGAACTTGTGCAATTCATGAAAGGATTGTGTGAGTAGTTTCAAAATCAGATGAACATGAAGCGTGAGGTCATTTTGAAATTACATGTATGAGCACAATAAATCTCCTTGAGTTGTACGACACAAGGTCCAATCACTAAATAAATCATTTGTATGTTTAACAAAATGTTAAATTAAAAGTCATTGGGGAACATCTTTTGAGCAAAAAAAGGTGGTAGAACTTTTCATAAAAATTAATGTTAACTTTACAGTCTGTAGAAAACATTACAGTTCATTTCAAGTCCATACTGTGCACTCTCAAGAACTGTTTAATATGTTTTTTTGTTTTGTTCCATGTAAGATGTTACCAAATGTAGCATATTTGGATGCAAAGCTTTTTGCTTCATTCTTTCTGATATTGCCACTGGATAAAATGATTTTGTAGCTGTAAAAATCAAAGAAACTGTTGGAAAAAGAGTACAAAATGTTCGTAATGAATAACATTGATTCCCATTCCATTAAGTGAGACTAGCAAACATTGGGGTTCTGAGGCTGTGCAGTATGGCCTGGAAGTCATCTTTAAGAAGGAAGCCATTTAAGTACACTGATTGACATCTGAATCATGTGGGTATCCAATTACAGGTATCCAATTGCAGGCAAATGTAATCAGAAACCTGTAATTGGACACCCACATTATCACCTGCTTATTACAGGAGAAATACACGTAGGCATGCAGACAACCAATCACAATCAAGAATTTTGTTTTTAGTTATGATTATAATGGTAATAGGATTGAGTGAAGTCCAATTCAGACTGTAGTTTGATTTATTAAATGAAAATTGGACACCCATGCGACAGCGTCTGTTAATTTGTTTAATAACAAGACAAAGTATGATTACAGAGAGAATTGGACTACGCAAATTGATGCATACTGTCTTGTTACACTGTCGAATGAGAATTACAAACATAATGCATACAGTCCCCATAACACTGTCCAGTTACAATCAGAATGCATGCACTGTCGTATTTGGACCAAAATCGCACCTGTTGATAACCTATCATATTTGTGATCTAACTGGTAAGTGGTTGGTTTGGTTTTAGTTTTACATCACTCTATAGAAAACTGCTCTGTTATCAATTCTTGTTTAGGTAAAAAGAAAATTTATAGATACATTTTAAGAGTTATAAGAATTATTGTTCCTTTCCACAGGAATTTAAACAGTTGTTTTGTTCTTATTTTAGTATTTAGCATCCCTTCTTTGCCACAAGAAATTTGCCACAGAATTTGTCACTCATAATGGTGTCCAGCGATTACTGGAAGTGCCACGCCCATCAGTTGCCGCAACGGGATGTTCCATGTGTTTGTATTATTTGGCTTATAATGAGGATGCTATGGAGAGGGTAATGCTGTACATCCTGTCATTCTGTAAGATATGTACAGTAACTATACATTCTTCAAGGTTCCCTACCTGGACAGTTGTAACCTTTGATTCTGATATTTTATCATTTGACCCCAGAGTTTTCTAGCAACCAGTTTACCAAATGAATAAAAACTGTGGTCTCTTCCTTCCCTTGTTAATGCAGGTTTCAAAAATAGGCATTCTTGCCTATAATTAGTCCAATAATTATTCTCAATAACAAGAGGGAAAAAGGAGACAAAGTTACATAGAGTAGATTGTTTAAAAAAGTCTGCATACAAGCCAAGTGGTCCATCGGCCCAGAGCTTATCCCAGTTTCCATAGTGCTGAAGCAACTAAGATTACTTCTACTCCTCTGGATGGGAATCTAGTCCACCGCAGGCAACCCTAGCTTTAAATTCGAGCTCATAATTCTGAAATCCACCAGCACCCATTTGTACACCTACAGCTGTAGGTGGAGAGCGGCAAACTAAACTGCCTTGCCAAAGAACGCAGCACATAGTTATTTCTTTTGGACATAGTGGTACCAATAAAAGATATATTGAATGTTTTTTTCGAGCTCATAATTTTGAATCAATACCATGTTATTAGGTATCTCTTCTACCACACCCTGTGTTAAGTGACATGGTGAAGTATGCGTTGTGGCTGCTGGAGTGCTCTCATGACTCAGGAAGATGTCATGCAATTCTTTTCTTCTCACTGACATGTTCATTTCGAGCAGTGCTGGAACTTTTTGACAGCAATGATGGCCTGCGAAAACTGGTGAACCAGGTGTGATGTATGACTTTATTGTTCAACCTTTGTTTAATTTACAGCAATGATTTATGACCCTGTAATGCATTTGTAACTCAGCCTAGTTTTTCATGGATGTGTTTGGACTGTGCATGTATCTGATGTGGAAAATAGTCAACATGATAACTTGCTGATTTCTTATTATTTAACAAACTATTCATAATGCCCAAAGCACTGTGCGACTACAGTTCATTTTGCTAAAAAATGTGTTGTTCTTGCTTTGTTTGTCTGTTGAGAACGTTTTGAATAAGGAGACTCTATTTTGCTAAATCTTGCATAGCATTGGCTGACGTTATCCAACTGAGCTTACGACCTCATTGGGTAGAGTCTAAGTATATCTTGCAAGTACAGTATAGTTCACACCATGTGGTAGGATAATTGTTAATTACATACACCATGTATGCCACAGGTGTAAACTGCCCTTAAGTTGGGTTCACATTTTAAATGTAAAGGTAGGTTAAGTTTGCAAGTGGCCCATTCTGGTCTTTTTAGCTTGAAGAGACTAGGATTATTTCTACCTCCTCCTCCCCCTCCCCCTGGATGGGATGCTAGTTAATTGCAGTGTGGTCGCTAGTACCCATTTGTATACCTGGGTGGAGAGAGGCACTTTGAGAGTTAGGTGTCTTGCCCAAGAACACAATACGATGTCCCTGGCCAGGACTTGAAACGGGACCACTTCATCCAGAGACAAGCAAACTGACCATGCATGTGGCCACCGCCTCGAACACATAAACAATTAGAAATGTAATGTTTGATAAATGAGTGCACGATCTGAATGAATGGCTGTACATGTACTAGAACTAAATCAAGATGTATGCATCTATACAACATTGTAGATTACAAAACTAAGTAAAATGTTGAATTAGAATTCATCATTTTTTAATTGCGTTGCTGTTTTTGTTGTTCTTTTGCGTACCCAGCTAAGCACACTTGCCATCCTTCGTCCTGATGAAGCTGAACTACTGAGTGACGATGAAGTGTTTGGTAGTCGACAGACGGCAAAACACACCTGTATGGCGCTACGACGATACTTTGATGCCCATCTCCACATCAGGGCAGATGCACTGAGGAGATCAATTGCAAGAAACCATGGGGGGACCCCACCTATTCCCGTTCCTGCCTATAAGGTGAGTATATGATGAATGCATAGAAGATCGTTCTCATTTTTAATAATATTTAAGTGTTATTATTGCTGAAAATATAATATTATTAATTATGTATGCAAGAACGTAATAATTGTAATGCTAAATTGTCATAATTGCTACTTGCGATATTTTTGTGTTATTTTTTTTCTTGCTGATGTGACGAAGAGCGAACGAATGAGCGAATGAACAAATGAACGGGAGGATAAGCGAGTGAACGGAATAAGGAAAATACAAACAAACATTGAGCTGCTCTCTGAAATCTTGGCATACTGTTTGAAATTATGGCACTTGTTGACATCTGGAAACTATTGTTAAGACTTTTGAAAGAAATACTAGACTTCAAAGAAAAACGTACAATTTCTTTTTCAGCTGTGTCACAATGTCTTCAGCAAACTGCTGTAACGCAGTACAGAGCTCTCACCTTTTTAGCTACTGTACACAGCAGTGTGGTACTATTGATAATTATCAAAAATAAGACAGACTATTAAGGAACAAACGTAACTCGACAACCACGACATCTATATTAACAGTACCAACAACAACCATGAACAGTGAGGCAAAACAAAATATTATAGTTTCCGTTATTAATAAGAGGAAGAAGAAAAATAATCATCTACTGTAGTTTTGACCTATGCAAACTGATCAGGTGATGGTGGAGACAAAAAATGAAGTAAAAGTAGAGGATAGAAATGGCAGAAAAGAAATCGTGATGAGGGAAAACACGATTTGAACATAGGGAAATGGGTAATTTAACTACCTGAACGTTTGCAAGCCTTTATTTAACTAACAATAAACTTTTGTTTAGGCTGCTTCATTGTCTCACAGTAATGTAATGGATAATTGTCAGCTGATGTTAGAGTATGCCCCACCAACACTGCGCTGGGAGCCTGTTGAGGTACTGCCAAAGTAATCGTAGAATTAAAATTGATTTTAAGGTCTCGATACGGGGTTCGTGCGGGTCATCAAAAAACCTGGAAAGTCATGGAATTTTATGACTTCATTTTCCATACCTGCGAAATCATGAAATTGAAGTGTGGGTCATGGAAAGTCACGGAAAAGCAATATACTTTCTGAGGATAAGGTAAAAATGCAAAAAGATCAAAAGTTGAAAGAAATGTCTGACAAGTCAGAAAACCGGTTTTAATCCTAGTAAAGAATGAACACTGACACGCATTCTACATGTGGGAAAATGCCTCAAACAATACATTGTTTTCACAAAACTTTGAGAACAAGTGCTTTACATAGGTCAAGGAAAACTCGGAAAGGTCATGGAAAGTTATGTAATTTTAAAAGCTCAAAAGAATACAAACCTTGTGTTAGATAGATGCCTGATTGTAACTAAATTGTAACTGTGTGACTGTTGTTTCCTCTCTGTGTAGATGATGACCAAACTGCAAGGATTTACTTTGCTGCTTCAGTTAATTTCCCTGTCATCTGACTGGGGAGTGGCAAGCAACAGGTATTAAAACCACATGTTTTTTGCCAGTTTATCTGTTTATATCAAGAAAATGTCATTTACACAGCTGGAAAATCCTTTGTGTTATGTGGTCGTGATTTTTCAAATGAAAGACTCTTTTCCTTTCAATTTGGCGTCCAGAACTCATAATTGCCAAATTTAACAAGATTACTTAAAATAGCGTGGCCTGGCCCCTTTGACATAAGCGCTAAGAACTTTGATTATTTGAAAGACCGCGCAATGTTTTGTCATTCATCGCAAGCTATTTCCTTCTATAGAGAATCCTTTGCTGTTTTCCCACTGACAAGTGAAACCTTTACTATCGGCTATTAAGTTATTATCAGCGTGCTAGACATTGAACAGTCTACAATAGCATACTTGGAAAGCTAACATTTCCAGTGTCAGATCTTTCTTGAACCCGTTTTGCGCTGGAAAAGGCTAATGTGGTGGTTGTGGTGGTTACGTTTCTGTACATTCGTCCATCTTTTGCCTGTTTGGACTCTTGTCTCTCAGGCTTTGTCATCTGTCTGTCTGCCTGTCTGCCTGTCTGTCGATTGCTTGTTCGGTCGGTCTGGCTGCCTATATGTCTGTCTTTCTGTCAGTCGATCGGTCGGTCGGTTTGTCTGTCTGTCTGTCTGTCCATCAGTGTGCCTGTCTGTCCGTCCTTTGTCCGTCTGTTTCCCTATCTATGTGGTTGTTCCTCTGGTTGTCTGTACTTTCCTTTGCTCCCTCTAAAAGAAAAAAAATGCTTTGGCAGCTAGAAGTAGTGTGCTTACTGTGCCTTAGAAGTCGAATTTTTCCCCTTACACTAAAACAGCTTTCAGATTTACAGTTCTTTGGCGGTGTTGTCTCCCCCTTACAATTTACAGTTGTGGTTAATCTGCTGTGTTGTGGTACTAGATTACACATTAAACATGTTCAATTAGTATTCCTGATTAGGATTCTTAGGATTATGTGTTTAATTTCTCACTTAAGAACGGATGCCATGCGCTTAGCAGCAGATGTGACCCGCCTGGCGTTAGAGATGTTGTTTGTGCTAACAGTGGTACCCAAAGCTCAGCTGGCGCTGTGTGAGGAAATCCAACTTCCCTCAGGGGAGCAACAGAAGGGAATGAGGTGATCATCAAACTGATTTTAACCTGATATTCAGTATCTAAGCATTTTACAGTTATCCGAGAAGACAAACAATGAGCTCATTGCTAGCAGATCTACAGTACCGCTCAGAGTTACACGAACCATCGAACGCGTTTTAAACTCGGAGTAAACTCGTTTGGGTTTAGAACTAAACGCTTTTTAACGCGTTTGCAATGGTAGTTCAACGCAAACGCACGGAAATGCGTTGATGATACTCATTGGAGAATTTAAGTAACCACGACAGCGACGCCGTGCACAACGTCGATTAAAAATTAAATTAAATCGAGTAGTTTTGCAGCAAATAGAACGATCACTATTCGTTTTATCTGGTTTGTAATGCGATCGACAACAAAAGGTGACGGCCACAGAATCACTTTTCAATAAAGGCTAAATGAAAATATGTGTGCTCCACTCTTACGAGGACACCTTTCGAGTTCTGTCTAACGGACATCTTGCTATTGTAAGTATTACTATATGGACCGGGCTTTTAGCGGCACCAGTTTGATGTCTACAAGGTTCCACGATAATTTATGTCAGTGCACGATTGTTCACTGTAAGAGTCTCTGCCAGCTTTAAGGTAGTCCGAGCATAAAATTAAGATACAATGGAAACAATATTGCCTTGATGTAATGTTAAATTCTCCAAATCAAAGATGTTACTGGGGAAAGAAAACTGAGAAAGGAAACTTAAATTTGAGCTTGTGATCGAGATTCGTTACTGACACACAGTTCTTGCAGGCTTCTTCTGCGTTGCGCTGAAGGAGGACTTCTTAACGACTCTGAAGTTCAGAAAGCGGCTCTCCATGTTATTTGTAATTGTGCCTGTGGACCAAGGTATAGGGTAAGTCCTTGTCCCTTGATATTGCTTTCTCGGCTGCACCGTGATAGTGTCTCTTCAAACATAATCACACACAAAAAGGAAAACTGCCTTGTTTTCCTGTTTTTATCTTTATTTAACTGGTCATTTCGCCATTGCACAGGGAGTTTTTGGCGATAAATTGAGACCACCGCTTAAAGGATCACGTTTCGATTAATCATTCTACCACATTTGATGCTTTTAAGGTGAACAGAGACCAAGTTATGACCTCGAAACATGGTTAAAAATCCATCTCTCTAATTTTGAAGCAACGCCTACCAAATCCATATAAACTGTGACCCGTAGCTTTGTATCATTTTTGTGACAGCTGTAAAATCTTGCAGTCCAGCTGCTATTTGGAAGAAGCGCAGTTTAAAATCACAGAATATAAAGAGTTCATATGGTTTTTGTTGACGCAGTCTCAAAATTAGAGACGTTTGTACGAACTTTCAACCATGTTTTGAGGTCCATAACTTAGTTTGTCTTCAAACTAAAAGCTTCCTCAAACTTGATCAAATGACCAAACTCAACGTCGTGATGTCAGTTTATCGACTGGATAAAACTGGAAACTCCTCTCCCAGTTCCCTGCGCATTTTTTTACGGGTCCATGTAAGTTAGTAACCGATGCTTAAAAAGCCAGTCTTGACCAGGATGCATTGCGTGCTGTGAGCATTGTGGAAAGTAATAAACTTCGCTATTGTGAAAAACAATAAGAGATACTCGAAAAACGTAATGGCTAATATTGGGTCTTAAAAAATATGTTTAAATGTTTAAATAAGGGTCAGTGCGTGTGGCCTAGTGGTAGGGCGTCGGACTTGTAATCCGGACGTCACGGGTTCAAATCCTGCTCCCTGCCACTGGATGGATTTGTCTTCGGTGGTCCCGAATTCAAATCCTCCACGCTTTGTAAATAGCCAGCTGGTCAGCCTCCCACCAGCTGGGATTCTTAACAAAATTTCTGTTCTGTTTGTATTTGTTTCCACTGGCCCTGAAAAGCCCCCTTGAGGGAGTGGTCAAGTAATGTGTATGTATGTGTATGTAATTTCTTACTTGACCCTTTTATAAAGAGTGCTTTTTCAACTTGACAGAATCTCCTATGCGTGCAAGTAAGTTATGGTGACTTGAATACATCTTTTGCAGCTAAGTGGGGCTGTTGCGAAATTCCAAACCAAATCCCGGCCGGCGTTCAAGAGCAGTGACGACATCCTGGCTAAGATGTGGGGCTCTGTTCGAGCGAGTAACGGGATCAAGGTTTTACTGTCCTTGCTGATGGTGAAAACTCCACTGGTTGATGCAGACTGTATTCGTTCCTTGGCTTGTAAGGCGCTATGTGGGTTGTCAAGGAGTGACAAGATCCGACAAGTGATTGGAAAGCTGCAGCTTTTTAACAGCGGGCAGTTACAAAGTAAGT
>OMLO01002339.1_pt1 | contig 15251 bp, 9 predicted proteins | sample 1674811 | NCBI WGS metagenome assembly OMLO01 (sample SAMN06265003, study PRJEB25207) | coral metagenome | isolation source: Coral host | place: Mexico:La Bocana,Puerto Morelos, Mexico | collected 2008-11-13 | reverse complement strand
CCGAAACCAAACGTGGAAACCTGGTCGAAAACCTGGTCTCGAAAACGTGATCGAATGAGACTGACGCAATCCCGACATCACAGGATGTGAAATTCTATGCGACCGCAAGCGGATGTATCTGTCATGCAAAGCTTGGTTACCGCGGACCTTAACCATGCCTGCTCGCAGAGTAAACCGAACTTTTACCTTTAAAGATGCTTCTATTCACAAAGAAATTCAAGATGACGTGTATTGCAAACAAATTTACCGTGGTGTACTAGCGTAAGGACAAAAGTTTGCAGCACCGGTTGGTAGTAGTGTTATCTTTCATGGGTGTTTACGCAACTCCCTCAATCCTAGATAACAACATGAAATAATTAACACCCTGATGAAATGCCTGTTTCTTGCCAAGCGCCTGCTCTCATTATCACATCTGTTTCCACTTAAAAATATATTTTCGCAGGTAGGAAAATTTTGATCTGTTGATTTACAAACTTCCAATGCAGAATAAAACAAGGCAATAGTTTGTACTTTTCTTTGTGATGATTGAAGTGCATGTTATGAGTTTACTCTAAACAAGATCATGAATGTCTCGCGCCGTCACCGCCAGACAGATGTTCGGAGACTTCAGAGGTTGCGCCAAAAGAAAACAAACCCTGCAATAGGGTGATTAAAATCTCTTATATTTTCCTTTCCGCTACCGAGTGTATCGTCAACAGGCGACAGGATTAAGAACGTATTCAATTTTTTGTTTTCCTTTAGCAACACATTCTAATCGAAACACTTGCTTGTCAATAGATATGAAGCATTGAAATTCTGAACTTAGGACTGTGAGGGTAAAAATAGCCAAAGGTCTACAAACTTTAGTAATTGTCGATGCCAGATGCTCAACACCCCGCTGTAAAAAAGTATTAGTTGTCAAAAGTGGGTATTGCGGCAAATAGTATAGGTCGTAAAATTGTCTATTCTAGTACACGGCCAAGTCTGGTGGAATTGGAATCATTTTTAAGCAATCCTGTCTACCTCAAATACGATCATGAAGGAAGATTCCTTTCAGTTTCGCTAAAATTCTAGTCAGTTATCATATTGTAGTCAACAAAGAAGGTAGATGTTGATAGAAAATTGTCTCGTTTTTCCTTTGATATAAATAAGTTAAATTCAGTTCGTCTTAGCAATCAATCATTATGGTGCTAGAATTAACAAATTTTATGAAAGAAACATTGATGCCGTCAATAACAAAGGAACTACTAGTTTATTAAAACTGCCCTTAAAGAGAAAATCAACACTGAGTATTTTAAGTGTTTCTTCAGTTTTGGCTCTGCGCCTGCTGTTTTATCGTATTAACAAACGATTTCTGCGGTTAACGTCAAAAAGCCATGCGCTTGAAACAATTTCGCGGCGGCTAACTTGCTTAGAAGACTTCAAATTTTATTTGGGGGAACACTGTGACGAAAAAAAAAGTTTCCTGACAGAACAGATTATTGATCTGTTGAAAATAATTTTGCGCCGACGTTTAAGATAGGAAAATCGATAAGGCAGACAACGAAGGTTATCAAACCGATTAGGAGATAATTGGCATTGATCGAATCGGAATTTTTCGAAAGCCGAATTACCGTTCGTCGATGTATAAACGGTATGAACTGAAGTCACCGAGCGAGTAAAGGAACGAAGTCGAACGCATCGCATCAGCCTTTTTTTGGTTTCCATTTTAAGAAAAGGAGCGGTCAACAGCAACAGCAAATCGCAGGCATTTCATACGGCGAGATGGAGCGAAAGATATGAAGATGAGAAGACAGACAGACAGACAGACAGACAGAAAAATACAAGATGAAGACAATTTTTTTTGTTACATTTTATTGTCCCCCACCCCTCCCAACGAGGTTGTCCCTGCCTACCTTCTCAATACCAACGTTACCTGAACAATTTTTGCCGTTTCCACGGTAACCATCATTACAGCTGCATAGATAAGAGCCGTCCGTGTTTTTACAAAGCGCGTTCTTGTCGCAGAGATTCACATCTTGCTCACACTCATCCACATCTGTTGAGGGGAAAGGCATTTACCTTCATTAAAGAACTTGGGATATGCCGTATCGAAAGTAACAAAATTCTATCTGATATTTGAAACTCAGCTCGATAAGGGGCACACCTGTCATCTAAATATCTGCGCACATCGGGTCATTTCGAATGGATAGATGAAAGTAAAGGAGAGGAAACGAAAAAAGCCAAAAAAGAAAAGGAAGAGAGGGAAAAAAAAGGAGAGGGAGAAGAGAGAAGATAAAAGGAATTAAATTGAAGAGAAAGAAATGGGAAATAAAATAAAATAAAATAAAAAGAATAGATGGGAAAGAAAAGAAAAAGAAGGCAAAAGAAAGGAAAGGAATATAGCGACACTTGTACATGACTAAAACAACCTTTGACCATCTAGGAGTTTTGTTAACAACAAATGACAACAACAATAACAACAGCGATACAAGAACCTTTCCCACCTGAACAGTTCTTTCCATCTCCGGCGTAACCAGGTTTGCATGAGCAGGTATATGACCCTTGGGTATTACTGCAATCCGCGTCATCATTGCAATCAGAAATCCCAGAAATGCATTCATCAACGTCTGCGTTCAGGAGAATTAAAAGCATGTAAGCATTGTTACAATTAAATTAAAGACTGAACTGCATAAATCGTTGAAATACTGTGTTAAGCATTACAGTTTATTTAGAATTCCCTCTTTCTTTCTTTTTCAAAACTGCAAAGAGAAAGCGTTTTGGGTTACGCATGGTTGGTGATGCACATAGAGAAGCGCGTAGGCCGGTAATTGGTGAGTTGTAGTAGAGGTTAGCAGGTTAAAAGATAAACAGATCCTTCTGTGGCGTTTTATAAGGTCTGAGACAGTTAAATTTTAAATTTTTACGGAGCTACGAAGTTGATCGAAATATTGCAAAAAGTTGGCTAAAGCTATGAAGTTTTGTAAACGAATGAATGAATGAATGATAATTTAATAAAGTTCTAAATGGACTAATTGATCGATTGATTGATCGATGGGTAAGTCATTGATTGATTGATTGATTGATTGATTGATTGATTGATTGATTGATTGATTGAGACTGATTGATTGCGTGTTGAATTAAGTCAATTAGTCAGGGGAAGAAACGTTAGACCGAGCAGTATCCCCATTTCTCGTGTACTTACCTGAACAAGCTGTCCCATTTCCTGTAAATCCAGATTTACAAATACAGTTGTAAGACCCTTCACTGTTTTCACAGTCTGCGCTAGCATCGCAGTCAGATACTCCAGCCGCACATTCGTCGGCGTCTATGGTTGAGGAAATAGAAACCAAACAACATAGCTATCACTTGTCTTCTACAAATATAACATACTTCATAGAGACTTCTATTTTTTGATAACGTCTCAATTGAGAGCTTTTAATGCTCCGATAACGTTTGTTTGCACGCAGGTAGCGTTGTCCAGCTGAGAGTAGATATCATCTTCCGATAGAGGCGTTTATACACCCTCAAGCATAAAAAAGGGTCAAGAAAGTAAAACGCATTCAAATCTTCACGCATATTGCAAACTGAAAATAATTCTATAATTCTTTATGTCATACCATTGCATATTGTTCCGTTTCCAGAGTAGCCGGATTTACAGGTGCAGTTGTAGGAGCCGTCAGTGTTAAAACAGTCAGCATTGACGTCACAGTCGTTTACTCCCGCCGCACACTCGTCAACATCTATGTTGAAATCAAATGGTAACTTTATTTTTTTAATGTCCTAAACGTCACTGGGTTAGGGTTAGGGTCTCTGTCCACACCTGTATATGCAGTGATAGTAAATTTGAACATGAGAATAGAAAATGGACCATGCACCTTGAACATGTTTACTTGAGTTAACTTCGGCAATTAAAGGAGAGAAGTGCTGTTTTCAAAGGTCTATCTAGGAGAGCTATTAATTGTATCAGTAACCAGGTATAATACCATGAGATCCTACACTGCTTGCAATCTTGTTGCACAGACAGTATATACTAACCTGTGCAAGCCGTCCTGTTTCCAGTAAATCCAGATTTGCACATGCAGTCATATGAGCCTTCAGTGTTTATACACTCCGAATTGTTCTTACAGTCTGCTGTTTCAGCTTCACATTCGTTTATGTCTATATTAGAACAGAACAAAGCACTTAGAGCAAGTCGGGTAGTCGAGGAATCAATCTGTCAGTCAGTGAGTCAGTCAGTCGGTCGGTGGGTCAGTCAATTAGTCAGTAAGTCAGTTAGTCAGTTCGTCAGTAAGTCAGTGAGCGAGTCAGTCAATTAATACAATCAGTCAGTCAATCAGTCATTCAATCAGTCCGTCTGTCAGTTAGTCAGTTAGTTAGTCAGTCCGTCGGTTAGACAGTCTCTCATTGAGCCACCAACTAGTAAGAAGTTGCTGTATAAAATGGTATTTCCAACTACCTAGACAAATTTCTCCAAGCCGGGCGAATCCAGATCTACAGGTACACTGATACTTTCCACTAACTTCCAAGCATTCCTCGGTAGCAGAACAAGGCCGGTCACAAACACCTATAGCTGAATAGGAAAAACAATTTATCGATAGCATACGGATCTCACGGTAACTTATCTCTGCGCGGAGTCGTAATCAAATCATGGGTATGGGCGTCAGACTTTCGATGAGGCCCATCTTTGCATTTTGTATGCCCATAGGCTATGCACTTGAAGCTAGCTACATAAATGGTTAACTTCACAAACCCGTGCAAGTCGTTCCATTTCCGGTGAAGCCCGGATTACACGTGCAGTTGTAGGATCCTTCGGTGTTCGTGCAGTACGCGTTGACGTCACAGTCGGTGATCCCAGCAGCGCATTCGTCCAAATCTGTTGTGAACGATAACACAAATTAGCACCGAAAACGCAGATTTTCCGACCTTCTTTTAACTTGAGTGAAATAAAGAATCGAAAGAGTTAAACCAGCTACAATGTCCATAACGCATAATCAGTCATTCTCCTTGAAATATAACCTTTCTTAGACAAACGTTTACAGTCTGCTAAGAAAACAATGTAGAAGAAAAGTAGGGACAAAAAACATGAATTGTCAAAATTGAGGCAAAGGAGGTAGATTGCGAACGACAAACTTGAAAATCTTGGCAAAAACCTTCAAGATGGCTCATCTCGCATCTGTGCTTCGTCCAAGCAAAACTGGTAAAAGCAAAGCTAATTCTGAAACTGTGGAATTCCAACCGAAGAAAATTCTAGGATACAAACCTATACAGTTCCCGGCTTCGTTTAGCTGGTATCCTTCAGTGCATCTACAGCTGTAGGATCCATCGGTATTAAAACAATCAGAATTAGCAGGGCAACTGGCCGAGCCGTCTTCACACTCGTTGCGATCTAGCAAGTGAAAAAAAAAAAACCAGAAAAATATTGTGATCGTGAGTAACACATGTTTATACAGGTCGGTGGGTAAGGAGAATTGAAATTTTGCAATGATTGATTAGTTTTAAGGAAGTAAGCAAATTGAAATGTGTAGAGGTTTCCTAGAGAGCATTGAGCATTGAGCATTTTTGCGTTATTGATTTAATGAATGACGTGGCTTGTAAATTCATGCAATATGAACCAACCTGCGCATGTCTTTCCATCACCCTCATAACCTCTGATGCATCTGCACACATACAACCCAACTGTGTTTGAACAAAGTGCGTTCACATGACAATTAGCCTCTCCTGTGGTACACTCGTCAACATCTGTTTCATGAAGAAAAGAACTCATTAAAACAAGAACCTGGAAACGTTTCCTGAGTTAAGTAGAAATAAGTTATACGTGTTTTATGCATGCTTCAGTCAAAACGTGTTAGGCTTCCTGTTTACAATAAAGTCACGAATTCTTATATTTAGATTTGATTTTAATTCTGCTTTTCGACTTTCCTCCCTCGATGGTAATGGTAAGGACCGGGTCCGGCCAAGTGTTCCATACTCGTCTAGGTCCCCGTAGCATAAGTATGGTTTTTCTCCCGCCTAGATAGGGTGCTAGTCCATTGCAGGGTTACCCTTCAGCATACAATTTGACCCTACTTAAACACTTTGTTCTCAACACTGGTGTTGAGAGCTACTGCGTGAGTACTGAAATCTTGTGGCCCAAGAACACAATGCTATAACCACGGTCATGGCAAGAAACTGCGAATCCGGACCGGTCAAAACGGAATAAGGCGCGATATCACTGGCGACAATGCGTCATTATCGTTCCTGAATAATGACAAGATGAGGTGTTCAATATTCAAAATGCGACTCGAGACACAACTTGATAATTGATTGGATTAAAAGGGTTATTAATGGGCTTTACAGAAAACCACAATCGAAGTTTTGTAGCCTGTCTTCTTGTTGGTACACTAAAGTACCTTAAGTGGGAAAGACGAATTAAATCCTGTGATAAGCTACCGGAGCGGGCAAGATGGAGCTATCTTGCCCGCTCCGGACTACTCGTCGTGTCCCGCAAGAAAAATTTCCCCGAAAGCCATATAACAAACCCTTAATTGACCAAGCTTGTTCAGTCAAGATGGCTTCATATTAGCCTCGTTTTTCTTGCGAATCTATTGACATCGGTTCCGTCTCGGTTCATAAACACGCAAAAATAACTTGGCCAATATTCATCGATCTTGACCTCACACTTGGTCAATAACCAATATTTATTACATAGCATGTATTTTGAATAGGGGGCTTTTTTCCCATGTTTGTGTTGGATTGGATAAAGGATCAGAGGAAAAGAATGCAAAATCAGTGGCAGTCTTGTCGTTCTCCACAAACGTTATTCTTAGATTCGCTATTGTCTTGCTTCACGCCACTGACAGGTGACAATTTACTTAAATGCGCATAATTTATGCCGTAAACAACGCCGGTTCACACCTGGCGTTCTACCATCTTGTGTCTAAAACGTTTCGTTTAAGTCATTGCGACTTAATTTCTGCGGACTCGAGTCTAGTTTTTTGTAATACAACCTTTCCCCCTAAACTGGATGTATGACTTCCTGTTTCAGCTTCCGTGACCTGAATAAAAATTAGAATCCAATCTACACAGTGTTGACATGATCGCTAAAATGACATTAATTAACGCCGTCTCAGGTAAAGGTAGCAGTGAAAAGCTTTTTAATAAGCAGATGGATTGCTGAAAATTAAAAAAAAAAACATTGACTTCACTAGAATACCAAAATCGCAATTTCCCACAGCGGCTGCGGTCACGAGAGAGCTTTCTGCCTAAAGGAGACACTAATAGAATTGTTAACATGCCACTAAAAATTCCAAAGAAAATAAAATGAAAACTTGGATACCCAAAGTATACACAGGTGCATTAATGATAGTGATGTGTGAGGTTGGGAGAGAAAGTGTTGTACGCAACTATGGAAGTCTGTTAATATCCAACATTTCTGCACACGACTTACTTTTTGCCGTGCTCCGGAAAGTAAATAATTCTAGCAAACACTTCCTGTGCTAGCTGTGGGTGCTATCAAGTGCTACGCGCTTGGCTAACCGACGATACTCTTGCGTGCGTAGCTTTCGATATCTGGACACGATGAACGGGTCGTTAGAAAATCTAATGCTGTCTGAAGAAAGTGAAGGTGAATGTATTCCTTTCACCAAGAAAGATCCCATTTCTAAGGCTATCAAGGTAGCATGTTACACTGTGCTGATGTTGCTTTCTCTTCTTGGAAACGGGGCGGTTGTAGCTATTGTTGCGAAAAAGAGATACATGAGAACCACCACTAACATCTTAATTGCAAACATGGCTTGGTCAGATTTATTGCTTTCTTCAATTGCAGTACCGCGGGAAATTACTGAAATCTTGATCGGTTACCGCAGATGGCTTGTCAATGGTCTGCCTGGGGAAGTCCTTTGTAAAGTTGCTTACTTCATCCAAGACATCTCCACTGCAGTCTCGATACAAAGTGTTGTTGTTATCACATTGGACAGATACACTGGAGTAGTTTGTCCCTTTCGTCGACCTACCATAACTCCGAAACGACGCAAATTTGTTATTGCACTGATATGGTTGATATCCATGGCCCTACACGTTATTTATTTCTATACGGTACACCACGAACAAGTGAAAGGGGTCAGTTTTTGCTTTTTCGACAATCCACGAGTCGTAAAAATCAACTTTATTGTGATATCAGTTATTTTGATCGTCATCCCTTTGATAATCATCACGGTTCTGTATTCACTCATATTCAGGGCTTTGAAAAGACATAAACCCTTTTGGAAGGGATTTGCATCTTCATTCACGAAAAGACGGCGAAAAGAGAACACTAAAATCATATGGAAAATTCTAGCAATTATAGTTTTATTCGTTATTTGCATATTGCCATTAGATATCATTGGCTTTCTATTTTTCTTCGCCTGGCACAAGAAAATACCGTGCGGTATGGACCACTTGAGTTTCGCAGCTAAGTTCATATTTTACTCCAACGCATCACTAAACCCGTACGTATATTTCCTTCTTAATGAGAGATATCGCCGGAGTCTGCGAAACATTCTCAAAGGCAAAGAATATTTCCCTCGTGAGGAGGCTTTAAAAGACATCGAAATGAATATATTAAAACGTCTGTAGTTTTCATGTAGCTAGTATTAACTTGGGTTTGTCTGTTTTTAACAGGCTTGATCGCTCGGGTTTGACAAACTGATTTTTCTTTGGAGTATATTTTTTGGCGATAAGATTTAGATTGCACAGTGATTGATTCGACTGAGAGTCACGAGATAAGATTTTATGCATGCCCTGGTTTTTTTCTGAAATTAATAAAATTATGGAAGCAAAATTAATTTCAATCTAGGAATGTGTTTGTAAGGGAACCCATTTTCAGAATGCAACTACCACATCTGAGATGGTGCAAAAAGATTAAGATTTTAATACTTTAGATGTTAGATATTATGAAAAATAATAATTAAAAATGGCGAGATATCTGATTATCTTCTTACATGGTTGACGCAAACTGGTTCTGTAATTTATTATTAAAATATACAAAACGTTTGTAGTGTTTTCCTCTACAAGGCCCTAGTTTCTTTCAAAACAAACACGTGTCGGAAAAGCTTACGCCTAAAACGTTGTATGTTCCAGTGCATAGGACACTCAAGCTTATGCCAGTGATAACAAATTTAATCTTGTGCTGTTTTTGTATTTTTCTTAATCATTTTTCCAAAAGAGAGTACGATAGTTTCTTTTAATATTTTTCGTAACACCTTGAGGTCATAATAAAATTCTAAGAGTGTTGAAGTCACGTAATTAATGCACATTTCACTAGTTGAACCTAATAGCCAATACCATTAACGTTTTTGTGTGACATATGCACCGTCAAACAGTAAAAGCCGAGAAAATTTCTGTCACTATTCCGCTATTCACACCGGGAGTAGAATATAACGCAACCATGTAAAAGGTAACACAACAAAATACGCAAATATCAATATGGCATGATTGAGGGGGACACCGCCCTGCGGCAGGTTTGACGCGACTCCATGATAGGTGCACAAATTAGCCTCATTTGTTCCCCCAGCACAGCACAAGCTGGATCGGACAATATAAAGGTTAGGATATAAAGGATATAAAGACACAAGCAATGCCAAAGCTTGGAGGAAGTGGTACGCAGACCTAACCGAAGCACAAGAAGTGACCCCAGTTTATTGGCAAATAATAAATAAAAGCCCTTCTCCAAGGGAGGAAGGGTGGGAAATTATAATGCTAAGCCTGCCAGGTTAATGCCCTGTGACAGTGTATTGAGATATTATATAGCAGGTCTTGCAAGACAAGTCGAGTTCGACCAATAGGTACAGCGGTACTATGAACTAAATAGACGCAACGTAGCGAGCTTGTTAGCAATGAATACAACCAACAAATATATAGCGCAATCTAGGAGAAGCTAAGATATTTTAGTAGACTACATGAACAAGAAAAAGGGGTGTTACGTCCCATTAACTTGGTTTTACCGACCGGTAAAAGCGTTCCTTTTTTGAGCTTTTTACACAAACAGTTTGAAAATGAAGAACATACGTTAATCTTTATTTTATGTTTGGAAATTAGAGTTTACAAGATGTTCAAACAAACTCGTTTTCAATCCATCCATAAACAACGTGAACTAAAATAATGCTACGGTCCTTTCAGTTTATTTAGTTTGCTAACTTTCTATGTATTAGCTTCACTTTCTGAGATGGTGTAATAAATGGATATTATATTACGGAAGCTGAATAAAAAAGAAGTGAAAGACGCGGACCCATCTAGAAATAATTCGAATCAGCATCCCATGTGGGTAGCAGTTTAGTCTTCCGTGAAAAAAAAAACTGACTGGGAGGTGAGAAAACTTGATGATGTTTTTTTTTAACCGATTTGTTTGCTAACAGGTACTTACGACTCCAGACTGTTTTCGTATTTTTAATGGGTTATCGTAAGGGCATAATTGCTTCGTTGAGTTGTTTTTCTCTAATATCGACTCAGCTGGACTGAAATGCATGCTGTTTGGAAATGCTATTAAAATACCAACTATTGCTGTTAAGTGATCGGATCAGGTCTCAAAATAACAATAAGTAATCGCATCCTTTAATTCGAATTTTCATAAAGCGAGGTAGAGGCCAGTGAACATGTTGATTGTCTTCAGATTTCTTAATCCAAGAATGTAACTTTAAATCGAAAATTACATAGGTACCATTCTTTTAATTTCAATTTGATAAAAAGATCGTTAAAAGATGACATACTGCTTAGGCTTATCTGTTCCTTTCAGTATTAAACAGCACACGTTTTCGTTTCCCTTTAATAAACTTGACTGGAAGTACGCAGCATTTTAAAATTCTTTAAAGCTTTGACTAAACCAATTTGAAATTACGAAGTCTAACGCTTGCCCTCGAAATTGCCAGACATACATCAATGACTGCATTATTATGCAAATACGAAAAACGTTTTTGTGAAAATCAATTATCAAAGACCAGAAATTTAAACGATATATAAATCATTGAGTTCCCTTTTAGTGCCAAGTTGTATTAATACATCGCGTTTTTGCGTTTGTAAGACTTATTTGAAAATTTATGTCGTATCTATGTCCGTTGCCCCGCTTTGACAAAGCTGTAAGAAGTCACAGCCTATCGACGACGGCTTTCACTGGCGCCTAAGCATAAAAGTGACAGCCTTAGTAAGACGTTCATAATTAGAGCCTTTTTAGCACCTTACTGCGTTTGTGTATGTTCCTTTGGCGCCACCCATGCTACGCTGGAGAAATTTGATAACGCAGCTTTATTTCTCCGGATGAGCCTACTAATCCATGACGAAAAGGGAGCTTTTCTAAAACGCTCTTCAAACCGGTTGAATTCGGAAATGTCGGCTTTGAATTTTCGGGTGGACTGAAAGCATTTTGAAAACGGACTTTTAGAAAACAATGACGTCACGATTATTATGTGACTTCCCTGCCGCGGTTTTCTTCGAGCAGAATTCCAAAATGACCGGTTATGATTAACTTGTCTAAAGGAAACATTTGATGCATTCAGAGTGCCGAAAAAACGCCGTTTCCTAATTTCTCAAGTGAATTGGGCCTAAGGCTTATGTTAATGCCCAAGTGAAAACCAACCTTCGCGGTTACTTGTTTAATTATTGTGAATTCCTAATGAGCGACATACACTTCACGTTGTGAGTAAGCATGATGGATGGTCCTTTTATGAACACCACCATGGTAAACTCGAGTGATGTTACATGCGTGCCTTTCAGCAAAGAAGATCCCGTGTCGGCAAAGGCCATCAAAGCAACAAGTTACATTGTAATAATGTTGTTTGCACTTCTTGGAAACGCGGCAGTCATCGCCATTGTTTCAAAAAACAAGCACATGAGAACCACGACTAACTACTTAATCGCAAACATGGCAGTGTCCGATATGTTGCTTTCGGCATTTGCAATGCCGCGAGAGCTGACTCAAATCTTTGTCGGTTACCAGGGATGGCTAATCGATGGTCTATCAGGTGCAACCCTTTGTAAAGTTGTCTACTTCTTCCAAGAGATCTCAACTGCTGTCTCCATACAAAGTATTGTTGTTATCACATTGGACAGGTACACTGGAGTTGTTCAACCCTTTCGTGAGCCTATCGTGACTCCAAAACGACGCAAGTTTGTTATCGCGCTTATATGGCTAATATCAATGGGTCTACACGGAATTTATTTTTACATAGCGCGTCTTCAAAAAGTGAATGGTGTCCATATTTGTTCCTTCAGCTTTGAGCCAGCATTCGACAACTTACGTGCACTGAGGATCCATTTTATTATAGTATCCGTTGTTTTGATCGCCATTCCAATGACTTTCATAACCGTTTTGTATTCACGCATATTCAAGGCGTTACGCTCACAGGAACCCTTTTGGAAAAGTTGTTCGTCCTCACTCATGAAAAGCCGGCGTGAAGAGAACACCAAAATCACCAAGAAAATTCTAGCAATCATATTTCTGTTTGTTATTTGCATATTACCTATAGATATCATGGGCTTTTTCTTTTTCTTTCTTTGGTACAAGAAAATTCCTTGCGGTATGGACCAATTGAGTTTCGCAGCCAAGTTTATATTCTACTCCAACACATCACTAAACCCGTGCGTTTATTTCCTTCTAAATGAAAGATATCGTCGAGCTTTGCGACATCTACTGAAAGGCTGTAAACGCTTCTCCCAAGAGAGAGACATGGAAATGCTAAGAGTTCAATTTAAGTAGTTTACATAAATGCAATTAAAATTCGAGATCTTTTTGATGGAGTTACATTAACAACATTAATTTTTTGATTTAAACAACAGAATTTCTAAAACAACTTAAGAATAAATTCATTTTTTGATGGGGGGTCGTTCTTTAAAAATTATGCCCTTCACTTGAAGATTTGAAGTATGAAATGAAAAATTAAATTGAAATTCATAAAAAAAATCGTTTCTACAGTTATAGTAAAAAATGCTGAGAACGCGCCACTTAAAGAGTAAAGTAAAGAAAAAATAACGAAAACGAGAAGATAACGATAAATTGAGCCGATTTTTCGCAAAAGTCAAAATAGAATTACCTTGACAATTTCCTGCCTCTCCGATGTACCCTGGGGCGCAATTGCAAGAGTAAGATCCAATTGTGTTTACACACACTTCATCAATTGCACAGGTGTCGTTCGTCTGCTTACATTCATCACGATCTGTTGAAAGGCAGAGGTAGATTCTATTTACCAAAGCAAGGCGTCCACTGGAAAATAACAGGTTAACAAACAAAAAAGTGCGTATTTTACATAAAATTTCATTTATTCCCCAGTAACATGTTGCATTCAACGGGTTAAATGAAGAATTACCTACGCATGTCGTGCCATCACCATCAAAACCCCGGATGCAGCGACACACGTAACTTCCAACAGTGTTTGAACACAGTGCATTCACGTGACAAGGATTTTCTCCATTTTCGCATTCGTCGATGTCTGAAAAAATGAAACTACATGTGAAATGGATGAAATCCCTCACTCACTCAGAGAGCATTTTCGACCACTTGCAACACGGAACGCTTATACTGTTCGTAAAGGATGCTCATGTAAAATTGTGTTATTTGGAATGACTCAGTTTTCAATTAGCTACTTGAGGAAGACTTTTTTAATAAATCGCAGAAACAGTTCTTTACCTTTGCAGCTTCGTCCGTCACCGCGATATCCACTTAGACAACGGCAGATGTAGGATCCATCAGTGTTGTTACAAAGAGCGTTGGAATCACATGTATCAGGACTGGAACATTCATCGATGTCTGTAACCAGAGTAATGGGAGATAATTTGTCTCAAGGTGACTAAGCTGGAGCTACCATATATAGAGAAGTTCATCATTGAGAAATAGAGGCGAGAAACCGTCTTTCTCTGCATCATTTCAAAAAGATACTCGTTTTCAACGGGCACGTCCAAACGTGGTTTATGGTTAATTTATTCCAGATACCACGCAGCCTTTGGCTGGTGGAAATAAAGAATCAGAACCAATTTTCACATTTTTCAGAGATCAATTTTCAATATAACAAGAGCAAAATAACCTTGACAACTCCCTGCCTCTCCAGTGTACCCAGGGTCACAACTGCACGAGTAAGATCCGATCGTGTTCACACAGTTCTCATTAGCTCCGCAAGTATCATTTGTCTCCTTGCACTCGTCCCGATCTGTTGAAAAAGTTCAGTCAAACGTTTATCTTAAGATGATGAAACAATGCCATTTACTGCAAAGAAACGTTTCCAATACCTAATTTTCGACGCCCCTGCCATCACACACGCTCGAAACACCACACCAAAAGGGCTCTTCCCACCCTTAACTAACAGAGTTTCGGTGGCAGGTGGAAGCTTAAAGGGTAAATTCCTGATTGTGAAATAAAACATTTATACTGTGTAAAATGGTTTGACCAATTACCTACGCATGTCCTGCCATCACCCTGGAAACCCTGTTTGCAGCGACACACGTGACTTCCCGGGGTGTTGGAACAAAGTGCATTGACGTCACAAGAATTTTCTCCATTATCACATTCGTTGATATCTGTAAAAAAAAGTCGATGACTTCAGTTATAAGAACCAACTCGCTGTCGACTACTCATACACTGTTTAGTATTTAGAAAATGTATATTGAAACTAATGGCAACTCATTTTCATTTTTGTCCGCCAGTCGAAGACAGCAGACTGGCTGTTGAAAGCTTACAATTTTTTCATAATTTTTACCAGAGAACGCTTTCTACATCTTATATAATGAATCCTGGTATCGGTTCCTCTATATTTTTAGGCAACTCTTTGGGTAACATGATACTGCATGAAACTTGATCTGCGATGAAATGAATTGACTCAAAACAAAGATGATCTCAAAGTTATTTTTTTATACAGCACATGTGTGAGGGTTGTATCCTATGAATTTCTATAAAGGCGACACATTTTAACCAATTTTGATTCCAACCCCTCCTACTACTGGACAGTTGGTGCTTTATCATCTTTATCACAATAATACATGCATGATTCTGTTGTCTTGCACGGTGAAAGGAAAAGCAACACAAAACAGAACGCTACCTGCACAGACGTAGCCATTACCCTCAAACCCGGGACTGCATTCACAAACAGGACGTCCGCCACTTTCCTGCAGGCAATTCGCGTTTGGACCACAAGATGGAGAGCAGCCGACAACAATGGCTGAAATGTTAAACAATTATAACTTTTAGTTGTAAATATTCGAGCGCATTTACAATCAATATACCAGATATTTACCTGTGCAGTTTTTACCATCTCCCTGATACCCACTGAGACAACGACAGATGTAGGATCCGTCCG
>OMLO01002337.1_pt1 | contig 15252 bp, 21 predicted proteins | sample 1674811 | NCBI WGS metagenome assembly OMLO01 (sample SAMN06265003, study PRJEB25207) | coral metagenome | isolation source: Coral host | place: Mexico:La Bocana,Puerto Morelos, Mexico | collected 2008-11-13 | reverse complement strand
GCGCCTGCAGTGTGAACGGCTAGTTTAATTAAACCTGTTTATCAAAACATGTTTAAGCTTTGGTGTGAACGGGGTATTAGTGACTGGTCACATACAGGCAGTCTGTGATCTTTGTTGCCTTCGAAGAACATTATAGGCTTGAACGTGGTGGCGATCCCTTCTTCTGCAATTTTCATGGCACCTCCAGCACCCCGTCTCCCTTGAACCTCACCCTTGGTCATGCCTTCTGTAATTCACTAAAATATCGCGTTTAAGTTCCTCGACGCCCTCCATGCGTGAGACCGAAGGCAGCTGCCACGGATTATTCTCTATAACTTCATCCCTGAAACATTGAACGGCATCCATGACATCTCCCGGTTGCACATCTTCATTTCTGGAGTCAGTCATTTTCATGGGATGGCAGTCATACTCTTCATCCTGCTGTGCACCTGAAATACATGATTTAAGAGGCATTTTAGATCAGACCAGCTGGATTGTATACATAGAGAGGAACTCATCCGGTGAGTATTGGGTTATGTGAAACAATTTTAACTGGGTTTATCATAATTTTATTATAAGTTTTAATGAACAATTGAATAACCATTTAAAGTTTATCGAACACTCTGCAAACATGATATGGTGCATTGTTTTTCGTTTGTTCTTTTAACACTAAAAACAGAATCCAACAGAATATAAAATCTCCTTGCGAATTTGTTGACGAAAAGTCGGCAAAAGCATGTATCCCTGGATTATGATAGACACATAAGATTAAATTGATAGCTTGTGGCTTTGCTAGTAAAGGTAAAGGTAAAGCCTGCATACGGGCCTAACTGGCTCATCAGGCCGGAGCTTATCCCTGTTTCTGTAGCATTAAGCGACTAGGACTATTGCTACTCCCCCCTGGATGGGATGCTAGTCCATCGCAGGGTTACCCCCCGCATTAAATTTGCCAGTATCCATTTATACACCTGGGTGGAGAGAGGCACTGTGAGAGTAGAGTGTCTTGCCCAAGAACACAACACAATGTCTCCGGCCAGGGCTCGAACCCGCACTGCTCAATCTGGAGTCGAGCTCACTAACCATGAGGCCACCGCGCCTCCCACACTTGCAAGCTATTTAAAAATCTGATTAAGTTACCCAGTAAAGCATGTGCTGCCTGGTCTGCATCATCTCCAGATGCGGATAGCGTTGCCTCAATCTCTCCATTTGTTGCATCAGGACATATTTCCTCTAAAAAGGAAGCCATACTTATGTTTCGTTGCGACCTACATTGAAAACCAAAAATATATATATATATATTAGCGGAGTCCCATAGGCATCACGGGAAATCAAAGGAAACCCATGAATTCATTCTGTCGTGGTAATCATGGCTAGCAGTATTGCTCGTGGGTGTGTACGCACAACAACGACCGAGTCGCACAACATAGCGGCCATAACCGAAACAAGGCTAAATTTATTTTCGTGAGTTTTCTGTGGCTCGGCCCCATCCATAGCGAAGTTGATGAAATTTCTTCAAAGAACGAGCGTGAAAGAGAAGAGTCGAGAGCAAGAATCAAATGGGAAATCAAATGAAACTCATGAAGTGAGTTTTTGTGGTTATCATGGCTAGTGGTATTGTTCGTGGGCGCGTACGCACAACGACGACGGAGTCACGCAACATGGCGGACATAACCGAAACAAGGCTAAATTTATTTCCATGAGTTTTCTGTGGCTTGGCCCCATCCATAGCGGAGTTGATGAAATTTCTTCAAAGAAAGAGCGTGAAAGAGAAGAGTCAAGAGCAAGAATTAACAGGTACAGAAGTAGCCAGGTAGATCGCGAAAGAGAGCAGGCGAGGCTTAAAGAATGGAAGCGAAAATGGTACTGAACAATGCAATGCCGTGAAATCGAGCAAGTCCAGAAGAAAATAAAACAATACCGGGCAATGCTGTGAACCAGAGCAAGCAAGAGCCGAAGAAAGGAGGAGAAACACCCAAAAATTGAATCAGAGGGCTAAAGAACTTTCCAAATTAATTCCTGTGACGAAATTAATGTACAGCCATGCAAGAACAGTCATATAATTCATCAGGTGATCCACAAGAGAAATCAAACATGGTTTGTGCATGTGTTTAGGAACTTAACACAGAGAAAAAGTGGTTGATTCGTTAATCCATTGAAAAGATTATGCTTATTTCAGTCTTCACAACTTCCACCAGGAAGATTTACCCTGGCTGAAGTGAATTGCTAACTTGCGGTAAGTGACTTCTATTGTGGTGTTTGCTATAAAAATCATCAAGTTGCCCTGGCGAGATAACTAACATGTGAGCTTATCTGCAATAGGTGTGTTTTTAAAAGCCTTCCTGATTTGAAGCCATGCTGCAAGACATTTTCTCAGTTGCATCGTTTTAAAAAAAAATTGTTCATCTCTAAACAAAAACACTTGGGTCTTGGAAGGTGTGGTATCTTGCATTATTGTAAATAAATAGTTTTCTGTCGATTTCGTCATCGAGCTTGACAGTCTCAAAACTGTATTTGTAAACACTGCTAGGCGAGTTTCAAAGTTTTCTCTCTGTTAGTAGGCACAGCCGCTTCGAACACTGTTAAAATTTCTTGTTCTGTTTTTGGAAAGCAAGAAAGGTCAATAAACCATTTTAAGCTAAAGCGTTCCTCCATGGATATTTGCATATTGTGATTACAAAGTATGGAGATTTCCTCGTTTTGTTAGTTCAATTTATTCAGTTTGGTAAAATTCTTGGTTGAATTTCCGAGTTAATTCGGCTGAAGGCTGGTAGAGCTACCGCCGATAAAATGACTGCAAAGCCATTGAAATCTCGACTTCAGCGTGAAATATAGTTATTAAACTTAAACACTGCAAGTCTTCAACTTTTGGACCTTTTCAGCCTTGTAAATGCGTGTATTTCTTGGCTTTATCTTGAATGACAATCAAGTTTTAAGAGGCTGTCCGCCCAGGTGGTGTACGCACTATGATCGCATTGCATTGTGGATGGGTAATTTTCAAGATGGCGGCTAAAATGTGCGAGGATAGTGAGTTTTCTAGAGCATTTTTCCATCTGAAAGAGGATTTGCTTTGCCTTCGTTTTACCAAAGATAAGTCCTTGGTACCCTTAAAGAAGTATCAAGTATTTTCATGGTGCACGAAGGTCGGTAACGCCAATTTATATGCGAATAACACTTTTACACGTACCCATGCTGTAATTTGAGACCATTTCTTTCAAACCTAAAACTTCTCTGTTCTCTTCGTTTCAACCTTCAGTAGTGTCTAGAATGTTTTTTTCACTTGTAATCAACAGCTAGAAATAATCGTGCCCCAACGCGCCCCATCGTATCTTGGTGTTTTTCGCCGATTCCTTGAGGCAACATGGCCTCCAAAAGGCCTTTTGTCACGGAAGGAAACACACCTGGAAAGCCAGTTTCTAAGCGAGCACCAGTGGAAGGGGCGTCAAGGAAAAGTCTATTCCCGGATTCAAACCAGCCATTAGGTCCAAGAGAATGGTCCTCAGAAGAAATTTCAGCTCTCGTACAACATATTTGTCTATTTTGGGAAGAAGCGTGGACAGACAAATGGCCTACTATGAAGAACGAACCCTTCTGGAATGCCTGTGCCAATTCCGTGAACAAGACATGCAATTCCTCGAGGACAGGTCTGTACACAAAATTTTATATTGACAAATTGTTTTCATATCCAATGATAAGTAAACTTTTTAACCCGTGAGTCGTGACCCATTTCTTCTCTACTTTCAGTTAAAGGAAATTTTCTTACTGTGTGCTGATATTCCGAGTTTTACCAAAGTGCTATCACCAGAGTGATATTGTGTATTTGTTTTGCTTTAAAGGTTCTTCCTGTCGCTCAAGAGTCAACAAACATCTCATGAAAAAGTTTAAGTCTTTGTCGGAAGCTGAAGAGGCACTCAATATTGATTATGTCCTCAAATCTGGAAATTCTGAAGATTTTGTGACAACACTCAACCTCCAAGGCTTATAGACATCTCGTTGTCACCCATCTTCAGCTGCTCCCCCTCAAAATATACACAGCCTCCTCAGAGCTGAAGTGTTGGTGATGTGGTGAAGGAGTTTCTTTCATTTTCAAAAATTCAATGTCAATGAGGCTAAAGTCACAAATCCTGAACCATTTGTTTAAGGTCACCTTGGTAGAGGATGGAGGTCTAGAATTTTTTAAATTCGTAAATAGGGATTTCCTTCTGTCAAGTGTTAAGGCAATGGAAACATTGTATAAAGGAGGTAAGCACAACCTCATTTATACATTGAGCAAATGCTTCGAAGGTCCTACACCAAGAATCGATCTAAATCGTATGCCTTACGGTTTGCTTGATTATAATATACACTTCTTTGCATGCAATAGAACACAGAAACTTGGCATGGAAGAACATTATGCTTCATGGCTTGAGACCATGTTCGGCCAGTTTGGACATAAATGGCTCTGCCTCCATAGGGGTCCAGTATGGCAATATGAAGTGGAACCACAGGCAACAGAACATGTTAATGTTGATGAAGCTGATAGCTTTGACATGGACATCATTCAAAGTGCCTTGCAGCAGTCTTCCCTTAGTCTGGAAGACAGTAGTGATACACTAGACTTGACCAACACAACCCCATGCTTCATGGACAATGAACCTTTTGCTATGCCTGCCTGTTCTTCACCTTTATCAGAAGAAAATGTCTCTGAAGAAATCTCACCTGAAGCAAATGGTGTGGAAGATGTGATTCACATGTCACACTTGTGGAATCGTGTCACAGAAAGTGCAAGGCAGGAAGTGGAACAAGGGCTGGTTTCTCCTCAGGAAATGGAAAGGCTGCATTCCATTCAACCGAACTCATCCTTAACTGTGAGACGTAACCCATACATGTATGACCCCCTTAAGGTTGGTGATGTACAAATGTATAACCACTAATATGCACCTGTTCCATGTGTAACAAGGTCATTTAGAATTAGCATTTGTTTGTTTGGTTGTGTTATATTATATTTATTTTTCAAACCCTGCAAATTATACCGGTATCTGTACTTTTAGTGTGGTTAACATGTAGGTGGAAAGGGTGGAAACTCATTTTCTCAGAAACACACATTTTGCAAGTGGGTTGAATGAAGCAGAGGTAAAATTTCTCATGCTGGCTTTGTCAAGAATCTGTTCTTGAAATGCTAATAGAACCTGAAAGACTCTAGTTACTTAGCCAATAGCATGTGTTTTGCCTCACCTGTTTCTATATCTTTTTTTTCCAGAGTAAGGTAAATATTGCAAGCTTTGGTGTGAGGGAAATTCAAAAGCGAATCACCAAGTCTGGATGTCTGAGGACTGTTCATGTTCAAGTTAGTAATTTTCTTATTGTTATTTTCGGATGACTATCATAATTGGACAATAATTGTTTTAAGTTGGTAGAGATCACCCACTATTTGTTATAATTTTTTCTAGGGAAATACAATGCACAATAAATTACCGGGTGGTTTATCTATTTCATGTGATTTTCAGGGGTGGCTTAATGGGAAGGGGTTTGCTTATTTACCAAAATGCTGCACAATGCAGACTACCAGGATACAACAGGATATGTTACCTTCATTCAACTTGTTTAAGACCTAGAATTTTTCAATAGCTAAGGTCATTTTCTCCCCCTTTCACAATTTAGATGCAAGCACTTGAAAAGGCTAAGCAGAGCAATCCAGAAGGTAGATGGTGGATCAAGGCAGATGCCTGTGATGTTCGAAAAGGCCTAAGAGAGAGTATGCGAGGTGTTTGGGCTGGTGACAAAGATGTTGACGATGGCTCACTGCAGGCTATGTTTGAAAGTTGTTAGGCAAGATGTATGTTTGTGAAGAGTATTGGTTTAACAGGGAGGTCTCATTTGGTGCATACCGATGTTCTGAGGTTTATGTCAGAACTGAACAATGACCTGGAGTTTCTAATAGCCGGTGCTCAAGTTGCTAATGAAGCCCATATATAACAAGGCTCTTCAAGGTGGTAGGGCATCAGAGCCAAAATTGATGGAATTGGCATGGAGCACTGTAGGATTTGAAGAACTTGTGAAGAAAGTTCGGGGTTTTCAACTTGAGCTGAAAGATGTTGGGCAGGAAGGTGGTGGTGTTGGGTTGAATTGGTTTGAGTTGAAATCGAGCCTGCTTAGGTACTTGAAGGATCTGTTCTCTAAGAAGCGCATTGCTGCATTACCCATCTTTTGGTGTTCATGATAGCAGATGAACGGCGCAACCACAAGCCTTATGCTATTCCTGTGCATTTTCTGCCATACAAATCACTAACTGATGCAAAACTAAGGGAATTGGAGGTCCAGCTGGAAGATGCAATGAGAAGGAATGGAATGACTGTTGTTGGTATGTGTCAGTGCTGACAGTTTGTCAAGTTAAAATATCATTGACTTTCATTCTTGCTAAAATACTCCATTGATACATGTCTTTTCAGGGAATTTAATAGTTGGATGAATGCACTAAAATTGTTTTTAATTTTCTATAAAGAACAAGACAATTGCTAAGTTAATGACAACGTTTGAATTTTTCCCCTTTGCTTACAGATTACACTACTGATGGAGAGTTCAATTCCCTATGTACAATAGGAAATGTACGACCAATATTGATCATCAAGATTATCCAGAATGCAATATCAGGGGCCCGAAGTATTAGTGCCAATACTAGTACTTCTTATCTTAGACTCAATAGCCAAGGAAAGTAATGTGACATGAAATCCATTCTTGTTGGTCTCCAGTTCCCAATGCTCCATGGATTTCCCATTTCATGGGTACAAATACACTGTAGCTTTCACTACATTAATTTTATATTAGTATTATTATTATTGTTATTGTTATTGTTATTATTATTAATTATCATTATTATTATTATTATTATAATTATAATTATTATTATTATGTTGTTGTTGTTGTTATGTGCAATTTCTTTCCTTTAAACCTCAGGAAATGTGTTGTATCAGCACCCAGCAGTTCCTACTGATGATGTAATGTGGTTAAATACATTTATGACAAATAGTGGAGGTGAACCAATCCCATTTGAGGATGCCATTTTGATGCTGAGGTGGAAACTCTTTCCCTTTATGCATGATCCACATCCATGGATTGAAGGTATGATTACCCTTTAATGGTATATTAAATAATTATCCACGGCTTTATCCATAGGACAGTACTCGCATTTGAGCAAAGCAAGTGAGATGCAACAAGCTGATATAAGGGGTTTAAATATTTGGGCATCTTTTAATGTTAGTACCTATCTCATCCTTGCATGCTGTAACATACATGTATCTTCATCCTCATTTGCATTCACTGTGTATCTTATTTGGAAGGGAAAAATTCAAGTGAAAGGTGTTGTAGGTGTGAATAAGGTAATATATATATCTTATTAGGTGTTTTAGTGTGTAGTATTGCTGTATATTTTTACGAGTCATGCAGTATTTTGGCGAGCCCGAAGGGTTTTTGATCTTTTGCGCGGTTGGGGGAATAAGACGAGTACAAATATCGTGTGATATTTGTACTCGTTTTGCATGTTATTTGTACTCTACGAAGCAGAGTTGGATAATAAATGGCAGTATTTCTTTTATAGGACAACCTGAGACAACAAGCGAAGTCTTGAAGTCTATCATGGCCATTTGTCTTTTCTGGAAGAAGATTGTTGACCTGAGATTGTGAGAGCAATCCTGCAGATTTTTGCCACAATTTGTATCAGCCAGAAAAAGATGCAAATGGCGAGTTAATCCACCATCAGGAAGATCACACTCATCTTCTCAAACGCATCATTACTGTCTTTGTAAAGGTTACATCCCAGGTCTTGATTTATGTTCCTTGCGAGATGCATTACATGACGCATCAACTGGGTTGACCTATGAAGCCCAGTTCCAGCGAAAAACGAACAGTCAGTGCCTGATTGTGAACGCCTCATTAATCCTGGTGTGATTTCATTTCTGGAATGGAAAGGTGATGTGAGTGGTGCCCATGTCATTAAGCTCATCCATAACTGGCATAAGGCAGTTGATGGGAGAGGGCTCTCCGAGGATCAAAGGTCAGCCTTCTGCCAAGATATGAAGAAGTGGCTTTTAGCAGATTGGATGCCATGGTTTTGTACCATACCAGATTACAGCACTATTGATCTGAACATGATGTGAGTGTACATTTACAAGAAAAATGGTTTGAAGACAAGCTGTTTATGTAACTCTTTCTTAGGGAAATTATTCTTAAAGCAACATATATCTATGTGTTGTTCATGTCAAATTTTTGCAGTACAGCCCGACCAAAGAGAGGTCTGTACACACGACCTAGGTAATTTTAAAAAAGAAATGATAAAGTTGAACCATAACATATATCAATGAGTAGAGATTTCCCGGGTGTAAATACCTATGGAATAAAAAATTTGGAGACAGGTTCTTGTGGGCTCTTGGCATTTCAGTGGCAATGAATTTTGATGACACAGGGACCTAATTTTCCACTGTTTGTGATTAAAGGTCCACCACCTTAGGAGTCACCTTGAATTGTGTAGTTCCAGAAAATGTCCATACCTCCTTCATGGAAGGGATTTTTTCCAAGACCCCCCACCCCTCTGGAAATTTCAATTGAACTTGATACATTCTTTACTTTTTTTGGTCTTAGAGAACCCCCCACCCCCAGGAAATTCCAATCCCTTCTGTGGAAGGAATCACATATATTTTCTGGTACTGCACATTGTGTCTATTTTCCATTTTAAGGCCCATCAAAGGTATCTGTGGACTTACAGCAGAAGTTGTTGTTGGCCTTGTTGCTAACCTTGAGAGCAGGGAGCTGCATTGTGTTGAATACTGTGAGAGAGGTCTCCGATCCCTTTGAGCACCCTAGAGCCTCTTCAACAGATGATGTCGAAGGGATAATTGCCACCATGCACTAGATGATTGTGGAAGTATTTGATGTCAGGCAGTGCAGTGAGGAGCAGCCAAAAATTCTTAACAAATTTAACAAGAGAATTGATCCAGATTTACAGTTTTATTACTGGTCAGGAGCAAATGAACGTTTCAGTGAATTTAAGCTGCCGTCGTTCAACCAGCCGCCTGGGAAAGGCATTACTGAAAGACTTGATAGAATTATCATATCATGTCGAGGCGACCTAGGTGTATTTGTTTCAGATCGAGCATCCATGCCACAAGAGCACAATATCACAGAGCCCCCGTGGAATTGCCTCCAGCTGTAATGCAGGGGAATCGCCAACAATAACTGTTCATCATAATTATCACTTTTTCGAAGAGTACAATTTGGTAAACTTTGTCTACCTTTCTAGTTCTATAAATTAAGAAATGTTTGAAAAAATTCTCACTGATTCCCTCTCTCAAGTGCAGAAACAATTACACGCTGTTGGCAAGATGAATACTGTAATTTTTATTTGTAAATCTATGTCAATAAACCCTGACAAAATGTGTCTTTAAAAGACACATAAAAGCCTTTTGCTCCCTGCCAAAATTATTGTATCAAACTCCTGACCAATCGTTTCTTTAATAATGAAATAGAGTACTGTAAATTTACATCAAAAGGGAGGTGAAATTGTCTGGCAAAAGCAACTTAACAGTTTCATTTATTAGAATTTTACTTAACTAGCTTTGACCACTGCCTTTTCCCACACCCCTTTCCTGGCTATGTCAATGGTCAAATAATAAGCGTAACGAACTTGTATCTTCTTGTGAAAAAACGAATTTTGTTTACAGATACCTCAAGGGACAGGTCACTCAACAGTGGATGTACAAACTTAGTTAATTCATGGGCTATGTATCCCACTTTCTTGTAATTTGATGATGCCATGATATTGTACAGCAATGGCATTTTGGTCATGCAGATTGTCTGGTTCTGCTTTGAGACTGGCAAATACAGGCCTGTTATGTTCATACAGGTGTTCATATGATTCCTCGAGTGCTTTCTGCCTGTCTGGTGAATGACATGTTCTAAGAACCTTAAAGGGCAAGCAATGCCTGGTTGAAGTACATGAATCATGTGCCACCTCAGACTCATCAGACTCCCCTTCTTCAAATTGCTTTCATCATGTACATCAGAAATGTGATCATCGTCAGCAGATTGTCATAAATGGCAATGGAACTGCTCTCTCTTTAGGTTGTAGTTTCCTCAATACTGTGTACTTCTTCCCTTCCATTTCAATATGACAGTGAGAGGTACACAAGTATTCTCCCTGGTTAAGGTCTGCAGCCACTGCCTTCTGAATAAAACCATCTCCAATCTCGGAGCCTTGCTTGAAATGGACTCTTGCAAATTCCATTGTTAGAATTGGATAGCATGGAATTTTCCATTGAATGGCGGAAAGCCTGTCCACATGGATTATCTGGAAGACCTTTTCTTGAGTATCAGCTGTGAGAAAAAAAAATCCCTTAATTTCCACTTTTTATGTACAGGGTACAAGAACTTGGTTGAAATGTTCATTTATAATCACTATTACTCCCTTTTTATTTAAAGTGACATGCTATTTTAAAAGGGTACAAACAGACCCAGTTTAAACATACTATTCCTTTGAGAACGCCATTAGCACTGTTTTCATAACAAATATAATATTGAAACTGAGAAATATTCTTACAGAGCATCTAAAAGTACTAAGGCTATCACTATTGCCAAATCTGTTGGATATGAAAAGTCGCAACAGAAACACTACATAAAAACTTCATGGTCTATAACTTACCAATGGTTATAGATTCTGTTGATGACGCTGCCAATTGATAACCTGCTTCATTTCTCTTGGTAACCTGCAAGTGTTTGTTTCAGGAAAAAAAAAATTATCATGGGGAGGGAGTACTCAATGCAATTCTTGGTGGGGGTGAGCCACCTGGCCATCTAAATCCTGACCCTCTAAATCCTGACCCAATTTCAGAACAAAACATGCCATTTCCTGCACCCATTTTCAGAGCTGGCCTCAAAAATCCATACCCTTTTCAGAACTGGTTTCTGAAAGTCGCACACCATTTGCATACCATTTCAAATGAAGTCAACATGTCTCTTAAGCATTTTGTTATTATTTAGTGGTACAGGCTACTGAACATTGCCCCAGCCACAAAATTCTAGGGTAAATCGAAGTGCATCCCATGAAAACCCTACCAGATTTCAAACCACCAAAAACGTTTTCAGAGCAAAACAGCTCAAAAACCCTACCCTTTGGGGTGGCACATACCTATATAGCCTCTATAGGGGAGTAACCTCCCTCCAGGCATTTAACGGACAGCAGATTTGTAGCATCAAGTATTGCAGTACTGTACCTTTATTAATCGTAAGTTAACCACAGAGATGAAATTTGTACAAAACTAAGCAAAAGAAAAATCTTCCATCTGCAATAAAATATTTTATATGTACAAAATATTTCCACCAACCTTTGTAAAAAGAGCGAAACTTTTTCCCAACTCTTGGTGCTTACATTACCAACTGCCAGTTCATTTGAAAATATTGAATCCAGATTACTAAAAATGTCAAGGAGAACACGCATGTAGTGTTTAATGTTGATTAGACAGGACATTTACACAGTGGGATCTCACTTTTTCAACCCCCTAATATTAATGCCAGTGAAAGATAAGTTGTTTTGAGAAATCAAGGGTGAAATAAACAAACTGCATTGAGGGTAAGTTTTCAAGAGACTCTTCTAGGGGTCAAAAAATTGATATTCAAAATTTTAATTATAAATGTGTTATACAACACTTTCAACAAGGATACTATCCATAGAGGATCTGGACATCCATTGGTGGGTCTGTGTCCCACTTCTGATGTGGGACAGTACAACATGTTTCCATATCAAACACTGTTTGATGGTTAAAAACTGCCATGGCCTTGTGGAAGTTTGCCTGGAAGGTCTCATCAGCGCCCTTTTGTGCTAGTGCCTCCAGAATATCCCAGTCGCTGACAAATGGAATGCACGATGAATGTCAATACCCTTGATATTTCTCAAGTAATCACACCCAGCAGCAATCTCTTGAAACTGCCTCATGGTAACCTTTAGCCCTTCCAGGATTTCCAAGAAGTCAAAAACATCCCCTCACCACTTAGTGGGACCTTGAACATAACCTTATTTGAGAACAAACAAAACAATCATGTAAGGACTTGGATACTCCCTTCATCTAACAAGAAGTAAAATGTATTTAAGTTATCTCATTATACCGTGTACAAATATTACAAGTTGTGATGCAAATAAAAAATTATTGAGAATAATGACATGGAGTTCATTGTTAAGAGAGAGTAACAGGGATGTTGATTTTTTAATATCTGAACAAACGTGAACGGAACTGAAAAACCATTTTTCCACAGGTTTTGTCGGTCTCGGACTAAATTGCAATCCTAGTTTCTTTGAGTTATTTATGTACTTATTTCTTTATATATCGTATTGAAAATAGAAAAAAAAAACTACACTTTCACCCCGACAAGCCTGTTTCGTGATTGCTCACTCATCAGGGAATTTTATTAAAAGAATATTCAGAACCATCCTTATATACTGTAAAATTTAAAGGTTTCAGTGTTTTTTTGTTACGTAGCAACACTTTGCTTCTGTGGCGGCAAGAAGATACAAGTTCGTTACGTTTATTAAGTGATGACAGATCAGCTCGACAGATAATTCAAAACTTCTCTCTATAAGACAGAGATTACATCTTTTACTTGAGCTGTTGTAGGATAAACTGGATGAAATAATATTCCATGAAATAGTTTAGTCAATGTTGCTGTCTTTAAGAGACCAGATATGTTTACTGAGTTCTGTGGAATTCTTGTGTTTCACGGCGTGGCGGAATGATAGAATGTGATTTCTGTATCTTGTCTTGAAGTCGTTTTTTGTCAGTCCGATGTATGTTTCAGAAGTGTTATTGTCGGTACGTTTGACGGTTGCTTGGTTGATGACTGATGATTAGAGGCAGTTTCAGTTAAGTGGGCATTTGTTCTTCTGTTTTGCTGTGGGTTGTGTTATCTTCGATGTCATCAGTGTGTTGGAATGGGTTCAAAATACGTTTGTTGTTATTGTCAATAATTTGTTTAGTCTTATTCGTGTAACTGTAGCTGATTTTTATGGTATTACGGTTGAATATTTTTCTGAGCTTGTGGTTTCTAGGGAAGTGCTTGTCTATACTAGTGTGAGGAGTCTGTGACCGATGCTGTTGTTGAAGTTTTTGCTGAATGGGGGGTTGTACCACAGGATGTTTCGTTGTCTGGGTCTCCGTTTAGTAGTCGTGGTCGGTTCATAATGTAGAGTGTAGTTGTATCCGCTTTCGTCAAGTGCTTTTTGATATGGCGGTGCGGCTTGGTCGAATGATGCTTTGTCTGATGAAAGGGATGATAGCCGTTTGTTTATACCGGCGGGTATGTTCTTTGTGGTAATCGGTGGATGGTTGCTCTCGCGGTGGACGCATTGTAGAGTGGAGTTAGGCTTTGTGAAGGGCTGGTAGGTAACATTGCTTAGGTTAAAGGTGACGTCTAGGAAATTAACTATCTGTTTGTTGGCTTCAATTTTGATGCGTAGCCCGTTCAGATTGAAGATGCGGCATATTTCTTTCTTGATGTACTCTGTCAGTCTCGGTGTGGCGTTAGAAATGGCTAGACCGTCGTCTCGGTAGAGTCCTATGTTGACGTTAAGGTTTTGTAATTGTGAAAGCAGGAAACTTCCTACCAGTTCACATGTCTCTGCGCCGTCGCGCGTGGCGACCCATATAGTTACGTCAAATCTTTTGCCATGTCTGTTGTTTGTGTATTAAAATTGAACTTTTAGCATGTATGATGATGTTTCGTTCGTCTTTTGTGATGTTGTCATATGCTGAGGCAAAGTCGAGTGCTTTGTTTAGGTGGTCGTTGCTGATGGAGGGGTAGAATTCCACGATGTCAAAGCAACTGATAAAATTATGTTGATGTTTGTTGTCAATGGCTTTAAACCACTCGATCACGGAGGTAGTGTTTTTCCATTGATTGAATCTTTTTGCTTTAGTAATCTGTCGAGGATTTCTTTGCTGATCTTGCCTATTTCGGATTTGGTGGCGTTATTAGTCGGCAGGTCGGCTTGTTAGCGAAGTCAGTGATATGAATGCGTCTTTATTCGCAGTAGTGTCTATTCTGTCATCAATACCGAGCTCGGCTGCGATGTTCTTGTCTTCTTCATGGAGGTCGCGTATGGTATCTTGATGTGCCTTTTTGTATGACTTTGTGATGTTTTGTTCCAGTAGGTCATATTGTATCTTGATGGTTCAAGTTTGTAAAATTTCGTTGTTTTATCGGCGGCGATGAGTAGTTTAGTTTCCTTTTTGATACGTTCAGTGTCGTCTTTAAGCTTGTTGAGGAAAGCCTGGGTTGTTGATTTGTTTGAATTTCGTTGATTGCACCAGCTTAAGCATGTCGTCTTCAAAATCTTTTAGTTCATCGATCGGAGGGGGTTCTTGGTGGACTTGAAACCGTATGTGTCTTTGGAGGCGGTGGACGTACTAGGATTGAGGAAGAAGTAAGCTTTCCAGCGCATTCTACGCAAAAACTGTTCGGTTTTCTCAATCAGGCGTTGCAAGAAGTCGTTCTGTGATGGTAGAGGAATATTCTTTGTGGATATTTATTTATGAATATTCTTTGTATCACGCTCTACCTTAAGTGTATCGAGCACTGTACTACGGAAACATCGAAACACTGACTTCCTATTTCTTTATATATATATTATATATATACAAGGATTGCACCTCAGATCTTTTTACAACCAAAAACCAAGAGATCAGAATCTTCTGTTAGGGCAAAATCAGCATGTCCTCTTGCAATTAGATAAGCTATCTGAGCATCCGATTCATATGGGGAAACGCAAATCTGCATCAGAAGACAAGAAAACAACTGAAAGTTATGCTACATTACTACAAGCTACTATCAGTTTTTACGACGTCTTATTCTACCATATCCACTACTATTAAAAATGTTTTTAGCAATAATCAAGTGTAATCAGTGTTTTTTATTCAGTAACATTGCACGAGCAAAAGCGAAGCAAGACTACAAGAATACTTACATTTATGTACTCGGTGATATCGTCGAACGTAATTTCCGCGGCTTGACTTCGAAGCTTGTTTGCTTCTTCGGAAGAATGTTACCTTCCGCAGCTTTTCTGAGGAGATTTTCTTTTTCTCTAAGCGATCGTAGAGAAGAAAACACGCGTAAGTTTGCATTAAAATCGCACGCGAATTATGGGCATGATGAAAGAAAATTTTTCTCACATTCTTCTCCTATTATTTTCCCCTGCTTTAGCTGGCAAAGACAAACCGTCAAACACGACAAATGGGGTAACACCAGCCTCTTTCACTGACT
>OMLO01002336.1_pt1 | contig 15255 bp, 9 predicted proteins | sample 1674811 | NCBI WGS metagenome assembly OMLO01 (sample SAMN06265003, study PRJEB25207) | coral metagenome | isolation source: Coral host | place: Mexico:La Bocana,Puerto Morelos, Mexico | collected 2008-11-13 | reverse complement strand
CATGTACACATCCATGTACATTATTTTGCTATGCCAACCCAAAGGGGGGGGGGGGGGCTACAAGTTCCTCTTGCTTGAAATGATTAAGAGTACTGTTGTTTTTTTTTCTCAACAAAAAAATAGCCTATAACAAATTATCTGCCTTCCTACCTTTCTTCTTCCCTCACAATCGGCTTTGCAAGGTTCATTAAAAAAACTTATTAATGCACATTTACAACTCTTAGTAGGGAATGATGCTGTAGTAATTTTAAGTGTCATACCCAAGAACATAATGTATCCAAAAATGAAACCATCCAAGACTTTAAGCATCCAAAGTACAGTGTATTTACAGTACAGTATGAGACTTGTAAGTAGCTCCACAGCTATTAGATTCCTTTATGTCGGGCTTCATGGAGTGAACTCTAATTAAGACACTGTTTGACATACATACATGTAATGGCTTTAATAGAATTTGTGTTTAACTTACCATATTTTCTCTTCTGTGTTTTCTTAAAATCTGGAATGTTCAGTAAATCTACCACCTTTTATGTTCTATCAATCTAATTCAAGTTTTGATGGGGCAGTGTAAATTTACTTTAGTTATATTTCAGAAAAAATATCCAAAAATGTCCAAAATTATTGTCAGGAATTTGTCTGAAATGATCTAAAAAATGTCCAAAAATAAAATGTCCAAACTTTTTATGTTAGAAACTATTTGCAAATATTACATCACAAGGATTTTGGCAAGGTTTGAACTCTTAGGCAAGTGCACTAACTATTAGACACTGAACCTCGGAGCTGGTACCGGTATATCAATGATAATAATGTTGATGGCAAATTACTAGTTGTTTGGTCATCACTTTGACACTTTCTCTTACCTTCAGGGCTAGGACACTGCCAGCCAAAAACATTATCCATAATTTGAGGGTTTCGATAGAGCCAAGTTTCAAACTCCTGAGAACAGAAAAAAAAACATTATTTCTAAGCACTCAAAGTTGCAGATAGGAAGAGAAGTGATGATCATTGAAAATTAGTTTGCCAAAATTTACAAAAAAGTAGAGTGCATTTTTGTTTCACAACAAAGAGATATAAAGATCATTTCCAATGAGTACCCTTGTTAAGCCACGGTACAAAAAAAGTGTGATCTCTTATTAACTATTAGTTAACCAACCTTGACAGAAAGCTTTCCAGTTTTTGACACCTTCCCAGTCTCAAATGCATCACTAACAATCCTACAATTAAATTAAAACAATCAAAATTAATAAATGTTCACTTATTGAACACCTTATTCAGTGTTTATAGCTTCACAGTGGGTTAGCTGTCATCACATGACAAGCGCAGTCCATGACAAATAGTAATGGTAGCTTTTCCTTACTCAAAATTGCTCATATGAAAAATAATATTTTTATGTGATAAATTATTATCACATTTAAACAAAGGAAATCCTGATTGTGGTAGTTATCTGATCTTAGTTACCATAGATTTTTACACTTTTCTTTCTCTGTTTTCTCCTTAGTCTTAAATTCAATTAAGAAAAACACTCACTTGAAACTGGACTACATTTTCAGTGACCCTCAAATTTTGTAAAAAATACTCTGGTACATGTAAGATTTTCAACTCAATTCTTGGTGTTTTGAAATGGGGTCAAACAGAGTCTTTTGCATTGATTTATTATTTCTAACATTTCTATCTTTAATTGCCAACTCTCTCAAATTATCCTGAAGTTTCCCAATTACAGACCCATACAAGTCACAAAATCTCCCAAAATTGAAGGAAAGCACTTGTTTTGTGTGATTTTGGGTTTTTTTCTGCGGGAAGATTTTTAAAGAGCTCTACGGAGTAATCAGAGGAAACCTTTATGCCTCACAACCACACCCTTAATAGGGACACCTTGTTATTATAACCACTTAATTCTGGCCCGAACAAAAGCTCAGTCGGTCATTTTCTTATTTGAAGAACCCTTTTATATGGCTACCCTATGAATATCTATTAGATAGATTTTTTTGGCCTGTTGGTGAACAGATAAATCGGGTTCCACTGCAATAACATTTTTTAGGGTTGGAAAGGTAAAATTTGTGTTTTCTTAGGTTGGTATCTCTGAAACTGGTATTCCAACCTTGTGACTGTTTCTATCAGCTTGTCTGTGCCATTTCCTTCTTCAGGTTGCTCAGCATCCTCCACATTGTCCAGTATGGTGTGAGCTGACTCAAGAGAACTTAAAAGAACAGCAGTCAATTCATCTCTACTAACACCACCATCCTCTGCCTGCAATCCAAAGAAATTGAATAGTGAATAACAACTAAGTTTACGGTTGATAAGGAAATGAGTATGCTTTCTCCGCCTTCTCCCAATACTAAGAATAAATGAACATGGCCATTTTAAGAAAGTTCTGATCGGTTTATTTTAGCAATTTAGCCCATTCATCTGTCTTGGATGTGCAATATCTGAACAGCAATAAATCACTAATAAAATTAGGTATGTATTTCGGAGTTGAATTTAACAGGACTACCCTTCTTTTAACTATTAATAATTCTAATCAATATAATACCGGTAGTACAAATTTGCTGTGTTAAATTTTCAGACAAGAGTTACGACTCTCAAATAAGTTAACTTATTCAATGACTTAAGACATACCAAATTGAAGATATGGAATAATATTCTGCATTTATCTTTAACTGTTCCATGTAAACACAAAGCTATTCCACCAATAAACTCTTCCAGGTCAATTGTACCACTCTGCAAAGAAACAAACATTATACTATCTCACACCTACCAACTTTTATTTGCTTCTTTAGAAATGACAAGAAATCTGGGACAAAAGTGACAAGAAATCTGGGTCAAGTATTACCTTGCAGTTGGTTGTGACCATTACTGGAAAAAACATGGCTTATAATTTTTACTTATTTTGCCCCCTGCAGTTACCTCAGCTACAAAATTAATGGGTATTACTTAGCTCTTATTAACCTAGCAGGAGGTCTGTATGGGAAGATCTTGACCAAGGCCACCAGTACAGACCGAACACAGTGAGGTCTGTACCAGTGACCGAGATCAAGATTCTCCCATACAGACCGACTTAGCTCGGTTAATAAGATGTTTATTATATGGCCAAACAATAAAGCAAAGGAACAAAAACATAAATAATTTTATTTTTTTCCATGCCCGGGCTCAAGCATTTAGCCAGCTTCTTATGTCACTGGTCTCCAGTCCAAACGGGACAAAAATAACTGTTCAAAGTCCAGCTTTGCTGCATGTGCCTCGATCCCTCAGCGATCAGTTCTCATTCAGCCTTGCGATCTTTGACTGATCACCAATGAATGTGCAGCCTTTGAACTTCTCAATATGCCCCCACCAAAAATTGTCTGAGGCTGGATTTGTTGGACTTTTAAGACATTTTGCTGTGTTGTAGTGGACGTACTGACTTGGTTTTCTTCGGACTGAGCGGATATAGGCTCACGATTCTGGGTAGCAGACATTTCTCGCTGTTGCTTCAGAGATGCTGAATGGTAGCTGTTGAGGCTTTTCAAATTTGTATGACCGCTTAGCTGTGCAACAAAGTTTGGCTGAAAATCTGCTTCAAGAAGTCATCCAACACTGGTCTTTCTGATGGAGTGATTAGAAATCTTCTTCTTGTTTGTGTCATTGAGTTTGGCTGCAGCAAAGGCATCTTTGAGGAACATGCCGATTTCACTTTTTCCGAGGGGTCTGTTGAGATACCATTCTTTGTCATTCGGTTTTCGTTGGTGATTTATGGCGAGACAAAAAGGAGCATCTGGTTCTAGCATCGCTTCAGAATGGTGACTTTGAAAAGCTTTGTAAATTCAACTGGGCATCTAGACTTGTTGTTGCTTGCGTGCGCTTTCGGTTCAAACACTCTTTGATAACCACATTTTGTCCGGTACGTGTTTTGCTGCCTCTTTCTGACTTCCACACAAGGTACTCGGAAACTGTTTCAGGATCACTGGCCAATCCTACATCTCCCCACCCCAGCATGGCTTATGGCTTTCATCTCAGGCCCTCCAGCCAAAATGAAGAGAAAGAAACCGCCACAAAGCCCTTTGTAATGATTTCGGATCCTGAACACCCAACTGGCCATTTTCAAATAGAGCATCTTCCTCGCCTTCAGTGAGCTCTCTTGTGGCATTTGGAAAGTTTCCTTTTTCCTTGCCAAACCGGGTTCTTTCGTTTGGCAGCAAGTACCTCTGTGGACTTGGAGAACTCGTTATCCTTAAGAATGTTAAACAGACTTCCTTTTTCATGCAAGTGGCATTGAAAACTTCGCTGGAAGCCACTTAAAGCACCTGGCTCATACTCAGTGCCATTTTGTTTACAACAGAGATGAAAAACTAAGACAAAAGAAGGTCGAGCTCATTGGCAGGTATGTCTTCAATTGCTCTAGACTCTTTCAGTGATTCACAAAATTTCTTCCATGAGTTTCAATCACTCTTAGTCTTGTATTGAGTGTTTTTCGATTTCTGCTCCTGCAAAAATCCCTCAATTTCGACTTCGTCTTTGCTTGTAGCTTCCTCTGCAGGACTCAAATTTGCCAATGTTTGCTCGTTTTCTTTCAGCCAATTTCAGCCAATCAAATTTGTGAATTTGGTAGTTCCCAGTCCTTGTCTATTACAATTTTGCTGAATTTGTGTGAGCTATATATTCAACCAACATGTAAAACTCAAAATTAGGACTTTTTCAGTTAAGGGTAGTATTTTCTAGCAATAATGAGGGTCTTTCTATCCAGCTGGAATGCAAAAACTCTGTTCTCTGGTAACAGCAACACTTGATTTGGAAAGAATTTAATAAGCACCCCCCCACGTTCCCTTACCTCCACTCCCCTACCCTCATATGAGTACTCCTTTGAACAACTGCACTCCTTGATTGAGCGCTCCCCCACATTATGCTAAATTTGAAAGAAGTATCTTGGGATCTAACTACTTGTTCCAGAGTCAACACTTACAATACAATACATAACTACAATACAATACATAACTACAATACAATACATAACTCTTCAAACTGTGTTCCTTCAAACAAGGGCACAATGTAATAAGCTAGTATATGGTATTCACATTGTCCCGGGCCCAGGGGGTGGGGGGTACTCCCTCATATGGACTATATAGGTATATGCGGCCCCAGAGGGTATGGTTTTTCAGTCGTTTTGGTCATAAATAGGGTAAGGGGTTTTGGGAAGCGGGCCGCACACCCCTACCCAATTTTTCTGGGAGTACCCTCCCCCAGGATTCACATACTAGTCCAGATGCATATTGATGTTCACTTGTAGCTGAAATACTGCAGTAAAGTTTATTATTGACCTTTTAGGACAGCAAAAGAAGCTCAGAAGTTTGTCACCTTGAAACAGTGATGGGCTTCTGTCGCACAAATAGGTGAGCTTAGGTTCACTTCTAAAGGGTCCTAAAGTGTCTCCACACATAATATAACTAAACACAAATTTCGCTTCAAAAAAAATCCCAAAGTGTGAGATACCTCATTTCTGTCGAAAGCAAGAAAAAGGCGTTCAGCAATAAACCCTGGAAGCCGGAATCGTTCAGCAAAATCTTGTCGATTGATCAGAGACAATTCCACATGTCTCGAACCATCCTCATTCTTGGTGGAAACCTCGTTGAACACCGCTTCGATATTTGCCAATTCTATGCTACTAAGTTTCTTCACGGCACTTTTGTAGCGTTCCTTGGAACTTCCTTGACCCATTTCGTTGAGGCACTGTAAATTATGCAATCGATTACAGTCACATCTTGGATTATTTGGGCAAAAGTGTTCTCTTCCTCAAATCCAAAATGGCGATGAAAAGGAATCCGCTGCTCCATCGCGGGGTCAGAACCTTCCGAACTTGGAGGAGTGGGCAGGGGAAGGAACCCCGGGAGAAAAGGAGGGCGGGAGGGCAAAGGGGCGGGAAGAGGGAGTTCTAAGAAGGTGGGAAGCGGAAGGGAAATGTAAAACACTAAAATTCGTGCTTAGACCAAAAACAGGCTCACTTTCGGTTAAATTTTGAATTTTGAGTGTGTTTTGAGTCCCTTAATTCACAAGGGAGTAGGACCAAAGATAAAGCGGCTGAAAAACGGAATAATTCTGAAAACTGAACTATCCGACTTTGTTGTATCGTCTTTGACGTAGCCGTTTTACAGGATTAAAACTAACTAATGGTGTCGCTTTTCACTTCCTTCTATTGAGCCCAATTCTAGTAGGTAGTTTGCGTTTGGAGGATTAGTTTTAGGAAAATGACAACGGTCTGTCAAAGGGTGGATTAAATAATGTAAGCAAAATTACTAGGAACTCAAGTAACTCAGTAAAGAACTGCAAATATTTAACTACTTGATCAAGTAGAAACTAGTAGATGCACAAGGAGCGGCCTTTTTGAATAAGTGCTACTCAAGAGCTTTTAATTTTTTTCCAGTAAGAACTCCTTTTAAGGAATAAGCGCTTTTTAGAGGACAGCTCTAAGGCCCGGTTCAGGCGTCATGCTTCCGCCGTGTCAAACATAAATGCAATTTGGTCCGGTAGAAAAACAGCTTCAGACGTCGTGGCAGAGTTAAGCCAAATTCAGGATTTAATGATGCCTCGAAATGATTCTCCTTCAAACTCACCGTGGGAACCCAATCTCGCCAAAATGCATTATTACATTTGTTTAGGGCGACAGAAAAACAACTGACGCCACTGCCGTGCCAGAATCCTGCAGCCGTGACGGCAGAGCTTGTCGAACTTTTAATTGCTTACTGACGTGCTTCAAAAGTTTGATTGAGGAAGACGCCGTGCTTCTGTCGTGGGGCTTAAATAACATTTCTCAGCAGTGCTATTTGCGCTATACACAAATACAAGGTACATCACATTTGTCAGTCGGGAACTCTAGCCTTACTTAGCTTTAGCCGGAAGGTGCTCACTCCAAAATCGCGTGCCATATTAGCTTCTCGTTGTCAAAGACAGGAATTGTTTATTTAGGCTTTTTGACGATACGTGAAATATGGTTTCCTGATGTTTTGCGGAATCCTGTCCAAGTTTGGCTGGTTTCGCAAAAACGAGGAAGCGGCTGAATTTAGCTGCATTACCCAAACAGGAGGTAATCAGTACTTGTTTGCGAATGATTAGTTAATTCTCGCTAGATACTCCTAAGTTCAGTAATATTACCTCAAGATCGATAATTTTGAATCGGGGGAAAACGTTCAAACCACTCACGTTTATTTGTACGATTTGTAAATTTCTACCAGTATTCTACCATTTCTTTTTTAATGGTGACTTGAAGTAAATGCGGGGAGTTAATTAAGTAATTCACTAAAACCGGAATCAGAATATAATGAAGTCTTTATATGGATACGCCATGAATAATAACAAAACGCGAACATGTACCAAAGCAGAATTTAATTGTTAATTAAAAGTTTGTTGAAAGCACGAAGAAAACTCGGACTTCGGGGAAGTCTCTTATTTGTACTTAGTCAATTTAATCTCACTGTCATTAACATTCTCATAGACTCTCAGACAATGAATTTAGAGATTATGAGGCAGTGAAGAACAATCAGTTGTCCTCTTGTGTACTTAATTTGTTTTGGAGGGGGGGGGGAGCGTTGGGCGCTTATTTGAGGTGAGGTGAGATGCTTTAACTAATAAATAAAATAATCAAAAGGAGGCTTAAACCAGCATTCTATAAAGTTACAGTAAGGCCTGAATTACAATTAATTTATTGTCAACTGCTTGCTGCAGATGGCGTAGTTCTCCCGTGAAGTATTTGTCATTTGAGCGGTGTGATTTGACTAACTCTAGCGTGTCACTCCCTTATTGCCCTTCAAGCCCACTAGCACACAGGACCTCCACAGCTGTCGTCCAAGCCCTTCAACTCTGCCTCTATAGTGTATCGCCATGTTTTTTTTAGCCTACCTTGCTTGCGTCTACCCTCTAGTGTCCAGTGGAATGCGGTCTTAGAAACAGAATAAAATAGGTAAGCGAGTGAGCGAGTAAATAAAATAACCAAGTTTTCCTCAAAATACCGAAGGAACACAGCCAGGATGAATTAGAGTGAAATATAAAAACGTTCTCTGGCTAAAACTGAAATCATAAACACACAAGTTTTTGACTACCTTAACCGTAGTCCTATCAAATAGGGGCTAAAAAGTTTCAAATAGAGTGTGATAAGAACAATTCAATATAAAGGCATTTATGAAAATAAATCCTTGCTTGTGTATTGCCCCGGGAATTCACAAAACTGATGGTTTTCATTGAGGGCTGTCATGGTGAGACTGATTCCAAGACCTTTTTAATGTTTCATCATTTATTACGCGATCAGCAGATAGCAGCTAACGTTATACTGTTTGGCTGTCAGTTTTTAGCAGGTTAAGGTTTGGTTCACCTTGAGTGTTTTTCTGGTGTTTCTAATTGTTATATGGCGGCCACTAAGCGCTTGCGCTTGCTTGCCTCCAGACGTTTTGCAATGTCAAGACAACTGATTTTGTGGGAGGAAGATGGCGGCATTCTGAGCATGCGCTTTTGGATTTTAATCACCATATAGATAGCTGTTTCGCCGCTTTTCTCAAAGCGCTCGTTTCTCCCGCAACTTCCGCAAGGAGGGGGCCTGGAATATGGGATGAGTGAAGTGAGTTTGACAGAACTTAATTCGATTTGATTTTTTTCTGTGTGTGTACGGCCATAAATAACAATTTATTTTATCGATGCGGCAACGGTTTCTGGTAACATCGCATTATGGCAGTATCTTTAACACACTAATGAAGTCATCGCTAAATATACTAACACTTAGTCTGGGAAAGGCTACGAACGCAATATATTTCAATAGAACCGCTCAAGAAGCGAAACCGCAAAACAGATAGCAGCTTATCAGCCACTTCATCACCCGGGCAACATATATCTTTCGAGTAAATGCTCTAGATCATATTTTTCTTGTGATATATTGGGCTTTCAGCGCGAACATAATTAAAACGGTCTGAAAGTCCTGAAACGCTAATCAAAAATGGGCGTTACTTTAACTGAACTCAGCCTCCTTAACTCATTTCCATTTTAATAGCAACAGGGAATTTCTAAATGCTCTTAGCTTTCGAAAGCGCAAGTTTAAAATGGTGTTACTTTCTAATTTGAAACAATTCGAATAAACTAGCCGTAGTAAATTAGATCAATATGAGTTGAAATGAATAAGAGGGCTGGATCGCGGACGTTTTTAATGAACCAGGGACTTTCTTTTACTGGACCTGTATGGAACGAACAGAATCAATTTAACAAACTATACTCTACAATTTTTTTCAGATTTCCCGATGAATTTTCACGTGCTGAATTTCTTTCAAGATTAATCCTACCTACGAATTTATTAAGCCAAAATCTCCTTGCTAAAGTCGTTTATAGATCAAAAAAGCTTCCTGTTACACGATGAGGTTATGAGAAAAGAAGTGACGTCAGATCAAATCGGAAGGGATGTACTGTGACACTTGAGATTACCGAAATAAACTACGCATAGGATGGGAGACTGTATTAAATGATAGAGTGAGAGAATACGGACAAAGAAATAAAGAATCACGTTCTAAAAAGGAACTCAAGGTCATAATCGCCATGTTGCGAGGGAAGGCCGGCCTCTTTGGTCACGTGACTAAACACCCCCTATTATTCAGTTTCCACCAGTTCGAGCTTCAGCCATGTTTGAAAGCAATGTCAACAGTGGTACGGTTTGAGAAGTTCGTCTGGTGAAGCAATCTTGGAATTTACCATTTTGAGGTCGGTTGCCTCCATTTAGATGTCTCTGGTTGGAGAAGGAATGATTTTTGCCCCTGGTGGATAGTTTTGTGTTGGAATCAAGAAGAGATTGAGTTGTGGCAACATGGACGAGCGAAAGAGGAGGGAAAATCTCGAGGTTTACGTCCGAAATCCTCGGAATGAGCTATACATTGAAGGGCTTTTGGTGAGTTAAATGGTGCTTTATTTAATTGTCGTACTGTCAGACAACTCAAGGTTTATCTCGTTCTGTTTTGTTAGGATGGCATCCAGTCGTTGGTGTGTGATTGTGACTTTCCAGCCCTCAGACGAAACAAGAACGTCGAAAACTTCTTACAAAGATGTAAGTTTAATATTTGCTTTTAACGGTTCTTGAGAGGCATATACTAAGATAGTTTTAATTGCTTTTCAGATGAGAAGCCATGTAAAATAATAGAAGAGTGTCGCATGAATGCCAATGATTTTCAGATCGTAAAAGTCATCGGACGCGGTGCATTTGGCGAAGTTCAGTTGGTCAGTAACTCGTTTTGCTCTTCTACCTTTATGGACGTTAAATAATATCCTCGAGAGCGAATCTTCCCATTAGTCTTGCATTAATTTCTTAGTTTTCGTATAACAAAGTAAATTTGTACGCTCGGCCTCTCGATAAAAGCAATTTCCTCTCCCAACACGGCAGCAGATGAATTAGCAAAGCAAGTTGTAGCCTCGAGACGCGGATATTTTATTAACGATACGTGTTATCAAATACAGTCTTTATCTTTCGAGCTGTTTCGTTTGCTGACAAAAAGAAAACTGTTCAGGTTTCTTTTTTCCTTTTCAGGTGAGACACAAAGCATCGAAAAAAGTATATGCTATGAAGCTTCTGAGCAAATTTGAGATGGTAAGTCGGAGAACTCTGGAGAAATCTTGGAAGAGTTACATAGCTTCTGTGTGGTTATGGAGCTAAAGTTTTAGCTATTTTAGTCAAAGGCTAAAAAAAAACAGTAAACTGTTGTTTCGCTGTAAAAGCTTCCAGCGTTAAAATTACGTCTTACTTTCTTTAAATGAAGAGACAACTTAACTTAGATTCGTTTATAGCGATGAAGTTGCTACAACGCTAGTTCTGGGTCTGCAAGGATTTTGATTTCAAGATCATCGTAACAACTTGAATTTGTGTAAATTTTAAATTGCTGCAGTTGCCGTGAACACTTTCCTTGTGTTTTCCAGCTAGATCCTCAAAGAATGCCCTCTCCTTTGAGGTCATCTGTTCCTTTCAAAAGCTGTGGCTCTCTGAACACGCTCGTAATTAATTAATGTGACTTTCGCCGTTGAACTTCTGTCGACTTGATTCGCCTGTACAAAAATGTACACTTTCTATATGGTTGTTGTTTGCGATCAGGATTTAGTAAATAATACTGCTTTTAACCGGTGAAGCCCAGAGGGTGAGTTGTAGAGGCATGCCTCTAATACCGACATTGGACTTGTGATGTACGAGTGTTACGTTGTAAACAAATTAGCGAAAAAGTCGCCCCTGGTTTCAATTCCTTGAATACCTGGGATAAATTGAGAACGTTGATTTATGCTTATTTACTGTTGGTTTTGTGTTCACCAACCCGCAAATTAAAGCCTTTAATATGCTTGTTGTTTCCCTGCAATTGTAGTATTAACTGGATTTATATCATTTACAGCCTTTAGCAATAATTTTTGCTTACTAAAGGGATACATTTTGGTGAAAATAGAAATAAAAAGATATGTTCTCACTAAGCTTATTAGTACTTTGCAAAAATGTTTGTTAGACACCCAACATGTGTTCTGCGCTGTAAATTAATCATTTATTAATTGCAATTTTTAAGGATACTTAGTAGTAACGGCAAAAGTGACTGTTTTCCAACACAATATTAACTGGCCTGTTTTAATCCAACTGTGGTCTCAGTCCACCTAAATATTGCTGAATTACAAGTTGCACATCAGGAAATATGTCATAGAACACATCCACAACCATGACCAGCAATTGATTTGCACACAACCATTTTTTGTAAATTTCTGTTCATAATTGCATTCCATGTCAAGTGATCCTCTGGTAGCACATGAAAAGAATCTTAGCACCACTACATTTTAGAGACAATTTTTTTGCAATGATTATTTTAGACAAATATTTTTCACCTTTAAGACCATTGTGGAGAAAATTCTATAATAATAATTTTCAACCTTTATTTGTTGGAAGTTATCTCAAGATAAAATTGCACTCAATTAAAACTTGGGAAAGGGTTCCAACATGGTTACCCTGGCAACTGCCAGAACTGCAACTGCTTGTACCACAGTCCAATCCAGTGACTGTTAGTTACTGTCTCTATTACCAAGGTGTTTATAAAGGAAGTTTAATTTTCTGTAAGCTGAGGACCTACAGACCTGTCAGTAATAGGAAATTGCCGTTATAATGTGGTTTAATCTATTTTAATTGCCACTCTTGCTTGTTGCGTAGATCAAGAGATCTGATTCTGCATTCTTTTGGGAGGAACGTGAAATTATGGCTCATACTGTTAGTCCTTGGATTGTTAAGGTAATTAATAGTTAAGGTAATCTGTTTGTCTGTTTTGTTCATCTGCCTGCTGATTTCGAACTTGATCTTATTAATAAGGTGACATTACCGTAAATGGAAACCCCATTTAAAGGGACATTGAACATTTTGAGGCTATAATTAAAACAATAGCAACCAGGAAAGGTTGCTTAAAAGGACAGAAATGATCGTAACAGCTTGAAATGAGTAGAGGTAATCAAGGCAGGTTGTTACTAGCAAACTAGGCTCTCTCAACTGAAATGACTGATTAGAACTTTCCAGTGTTATTTTTATAATTATTATTGAGATGTGTGAAAAAAAACAGGAAAAATAAAAAGGGTAACTAGGATTTCTTTTGTGATTTGAAGAAGGCATTGATAATAAACTCATTTATAAACTGTGTTTATTTTGCCCAGTTGCACTTTGCCTTCCAAGATGCTAAGAATTTATATATGGTGATGGACTATATGGCAGGTAAATATCATTACAGTACAGGTTTGCATAAAAGTAGATTTTGTATCAAAAACTTAACTTGCTTCTAAAAGCAAGCATAAATCTTTTTGGACATGTAGATGTAGTTTTTGATCCTTAGATATACTGAATGAAAAGTTGATAAAGACCAAAATGAAAGCCACATTGTACAAAAAACTTTCTCCCCACTCCACAAGTGAGTGTTCCTGTTAGGGGAGGCATACATGTCTACTTCATATGTAACTTGCTGTGTCAAAGTTTTGAGTGGTCTACATGACGCTGCTGGAATTTTGTGAAGGACTGATTTAAACAACTTAGATGTAACAGGAACAGAGTCAGTGCTAAGACAGAGCAGGAGTTTCTCAGACTAATTGAGACTGTTTATTTAGTGTAAGGTCTTAAATGCATGTCCACAAGGCCCATAGTCTGTGTACTTAAGTTAGTCCAAAAAAATCAACTGAGGTCTGAAATGGAGCCAACCAAAAAGAAATCCCTTAAAACAGTCAATAGGAAGCTATTTAAAAAATAAATAGCGTTTTGTTTTGGAATTATAAAGGTGTTAGGAAATTTGGGGAGACCTGTGCCCAGTTTTTCAAAGGCTGGATAACCCTTTGAATCAGATAAATTGCTATCCAGGGGATAAGTGTTAACAAAACAAACCATGTTATCTGCTGTTTAGTGATTTATACAGTGGATAGAATTATCCACCTTTTGAATAACCTGGGCCTCTTGGTGTACTTATCTGGGTGCATGAGAAGACTTGTAATTATTAGTGATTACTTTAATACATAGAACTCCCTTTTACAAGTTTGTTTTGTTGTATGAAAAATAAAGAGCATTTCGAGCTACAATTGCTCTTTTCATTTTGAAATGGTGGCCCTCCACATTTTCTTGTAGCCAACTGAATTTTGGCCAAAATTTTACTGCTGTGTTGACATAACAATTTTAAAACATAGAGAGAAGTGTTGCTGTATTTTTCCGTAATACAACTGTACAATGTTTTAATCTTGCTTAGAATCTCTATGTAAATACGTGTACTTCACCCTTAAAGCCTTGAATCCTTGTTGTTACATTGGATGAAACACTGTAGGATCTGATGAATTAAACCACCATATATATTTTGCACACAGGAGGTGATTTGGTCAACCTTATGAGCAACTATGACATTCCTGAAAAGTGGGCCAAGTTCTATGGTGCTGAAGTGGTGTTAGCCCTTGATGCCATCCATTCAATGGGATTTATTCACAGGTATTACTACTGTTTTTATTTCAAGAACTTTATGTTTACATGTATATTCATTCAACGGGATTTATTGACAGGTATCGTTATTATTGCTAAAACGTTTGTTTAGGTGTATCTCATGAGAAAGTCCTTGGTTGTCGTACAATAGCCTCTTTCCTGAATAGCAAGTAATCGAGAAGAGAATTAGACACATTTTGTAACATTGACCCATCCCAGTACTTAGTCAGGCATCTGTGAGGATATATATAGCCACATTGGCGAGAACCTCCCAGCAATGTGGCTTAAGTTTGATTTCTAAATGTGGTACCGTTTGTGGGTTTGTTGGTGAGTGTCATTGCTCCAATAATTTTTTCTGCAGGTTCTCTGGTTCTCATCCCTGAACAAAAACCAACGTTTCCTGCCCCTTATGTAACTGGGTATCTGAGGACCACTTTGTTTCCCAGTCATAAGACTAATATGTGGTATCCTTGTTGATAAGGTTGATTTTATTTTATTAATAATCTTTGCTAAATTTCTAGATCTTGACTTTGTTGCACAACCAAAGTTGAATCACATGTCTAATTATTTGCATTGGTGAAAGCAAAAATTGTGACCATCTAAATAAGGCCTATTTGCTGGATAGTCTTTGATGTTTTTCTGGTAACCTATTTGTTTGGAATGATTAAGCCTTGACTTGCATAGTGAACATTGACACAACTTTTTTAAATTAGGGATGTGAAACCAGACAACATGCTTCTTGACAAGCAAGGCCACCTTAAGCTTGCAGACTTTGGCACTTGCATGAGAATGGACAAGGTATGTATGTATGTATGTATGTATTTATTTGTTTACGCAGGTTATTTTATATATATGGCAGCTAATGAAGCTGATGTGGACCTGCGGCCAGTTGACAGCACACAATGAGCGAAGACCAGACCACAACACCGGGAACTCCGCGTCCTACTCTTTTCGATAAGTGTGTGGGTTCTTTAAAGTGCCTATGAAGTAAAAAATAATTGCTGCTGATTTGAAAAGCTTTTCAAAGCAAAGAAGAATGGCGTTTTCCTTTTTGGAATAACTTTTTTCGTTTTAGAGATATTCACGTTTCTGTATTTTAAGTGATGACATCATAGGTGGTTCCACTGAAACATTTCAAGACTCAATCAAGAATATCTCTAGAAATATTAAAGCAGTGTTCTCTAAACTTGGCACCAGAAATGTACATCACAAAAGAAACAAAATGACACCCATTGTGTTGTTGCCATGACAACAGTTATGCTGCTGGTCCTGTTTTAATTAAAACTAACATTACCAGATTTTATCTTAAACAAGGA
>OMLO01002335.1_pt1 | contig 15258 bp, 4 predicted proteins | sample 1674811 | NCBI WGS metagenome assembly OMLO01 (sample SAMN06265003, study PRJEB25207) | coral metagenome | isolation source: Coral host | place: Mexico:La Bocana,Puerto Morelos, Mexico | collected 2008-11-13 | reverse complement strand
ACAGCATACAAACGCAAAGACCAATCCAAGTTAAGCTAAGATATATTTCTAGACTACAAAACAACACAACAGCACAAGTATCAGACATGAAAGGCTTTTGACCAAACCGCGTGAATAAGGAATCATTTATTTAAGATCAAAGCCTTGACTATGGCGAACTATATATCCTTTGTTGACTAGGCAAATAATGCTAGATTGCGTGACGAGCTGAGGATAGGCTACGACCAAACTGTCGTCATGTTCCATTAACTGCATTTTACCGCACGGTAAAAGCGTGAGATGTTTATATAATAACTCATTCTAGGAGCAACGAACACAAAGTGAACAGAATCTTTCTACTATCGCAAAAACTCATGAGAAGATGAAGACAGAAGTTAGAGGTTTGTTTAAGCTAACTGCTTTTTACATCATTTAATATGATTTCATTAGAAATGTTACAAATCCTTTAAATTTGCTATTTGACAAAATGAATCTAACATTAAGAACAAGTTGAAGATGAGTAAATTTATTTCACTATTTCTTGATTTTCGTATTATTTTCTTGGTGGTTAGAAAGTAGAACATAACATAGTGGTGATTTGATGCCTTAGTGACCTCTCCCCATTTGCATGCGATTTTTCCCCTAAATATCTCTGTGTGTTTTCTGCAGTGTCATCTTACTTTAAGTCAAAGTTACGAGGTTTGTACAAAACTGCAGGCACTGATGCGGAGACTGAAGTGGAGTAAGTATGTAATATTGTATTATATACAGTACTTAAAATGTATATGACATGAAAAATAATTGCTGCGTATTTGAAAGGCCTTTCAAAGTAAAGAAGAATGGTGTTTTCCTACTTGGAATTGCATCTTTTACGTTTTAGAGATATTAATATTTTTGTATTAGGCAATTTAGGAAGGTGAAGATGTCATATTGTTTATTTTTAAAACCAATTTTTTGACTCCTATATTACTTTTTCAACTTTTTCCCTTTTTTTTTTCTCAGAAAGCATATTGCTTTTTCATGACTTTACCTGATCCATTTTCAACTTCATAACATCCGGCAGGCTTGATGAAAAATTCCATGACCTTTAATGAACGTTGTATAGTCATAAATAATTTATTCACAGTTTGTTCAAAGTGTGAACATGCTTACATGTATGACATGAAATATAATTGCAGCATATTTGAAAGGCTTTCCAAAATACAGAATATCTTCTTTCATATTAGAGATGTATATAATTATGCAAATTGCAATTGTATTATGCAAATTAGGAAAGTGATGACATCTTGAAGTGTACAACTAAAATGGTAAAAATATCTCTGGAAATATTGAAGTAGTGTTCCTCAAACTTGGCACCAGAAATGGTCAACACAAATAAAAAAAACACCTATCAAACTTACTTAGGCTTGAATTTTCGGTGCCAAATATATGTCAACTGTACATGTGTAGCTATACACTGCTCAGTTATTGAAAATTGGTTGAGGGTTCTGTGTTGACTTAGACCCTGCTGCCATCTGCATGCGTGACGGGCTAATCTCCTAACTAGAGGGTGGTCAAGGAAATTCTTGCTTGCATGTTTTTGTGAAACGGTCAGATACATTCACTAGGATATCTATAAAGTGAGGATGAAATATTATTGATTTGCTGTCTTCTGTCTTTCTTTTATTTTTAGCATAATTAAAAAAGCATTGGACAAGATAGCCATCATCAAAGCACTCAGAAATGACAGGAGAATTGGTTAGAAGAATCTCTTTTAATTTTGTAGTGTACATCCTACCCCTCTCACTTCTGATCCCAGCTGTTTTGTAGCAGAAGAGAACTATCACCCTGATTGGATACCTCTCTAAGTCAATGGAAACAGACACCTCTCTTTGTTCATCCAGAGTGTGTAGATATTCTAACAAATGACATGGGCACTCCAGTTACATATGAGACTGGTAAAATACCACTGAAGTCAGAGAGACAGCAAAATGAAAAAAAATATTGAGTGTGTGTCAAAAAATATGTTCAATATTATGTTTTGAAGTGATTCACAAATTGATGATAATAAGTGCAATGTTCAATCATGTACTTATGATTGTATGTATCTTATTGTTCTGTTTGTGCTTTAGTCCGAGGTGGTAGCAGCCGGCTTGGTAATCAGGAAACTGGAGAACCAAGGTTATTTATTGCTTAATTTACAATATCTCAATAGTAAATGTATTATTGCTATTTTTAGGCTTCTTTTCCCACCAAACAGGTCAGTTCTAGCCTACAAGAACATTCATCAGTAAGGGAAAACATATGCTGGTCTGCACCATAACAAAAAATAGATTAGATATGAAAACATTGTGACAGAAATATGTGGTAGTTGCATGCTTGTAATGATGGCCTCCTGATTTTGGCTATTACTGGTAAGTCTTAAATTGTTCTAGTACCACATATTATCAATGGTGAAAGATTTAAGAAAACAGAAAAAGGAAAGCATTTTGGAACAAATTATTTTCAAAATAATTTAAAGTTGGGCCATTTTTAAGTCCATTTTTCAGATGTTTTTGATGTCCAAAGGTCTACTATAAGCTAGAATAGCCCCAAATCACTCAAACGGCCCTTGGAATGAAAAATGCATTCTTGCTTTTCACAAAAATCATGTTTACTAGTAACGTTTTTGCAGGTGCATGTGCACAAATCAAAATTTTGAGATAGTTGTTGGATGATAAACCATCTTACCACTTTACTTTAGGCTTTTCGGTTTGTTATCTATTTATTTAGTAAGCTTCTTTTGGGTAGAATAATTTCCGAGAAAACGTAAAAGAGGCAAGAACCACTTACCATGGACAAGCAAAGGGTGGAAAGGGAAATTTTGCTCTGAGTTTTCCACAAATTTTGGACCGTTTTGGTGAATATTTCAAGCTCCATCAATCTAATCACACTGGCTTAGGGGGTGTCATTTGAAAGGTCTTGTTCTGCCTCACAATTATTTGAGAATAGATGTCACCTTTCTGGGTGAAAGATCATGATGTCCAAGCGGGACAAATAGGGTGCTTTGGGAGTGAATGGATTAATTCACGTTTCCCACAATTGTTTCTTGTCCTACACTGAGAATTGGGCCATATTTATTTTACATAGAGAAATTTATTACTCAGTTCAAAACAACACAAAAAAGTACCGGTATAGGTCACCGCACTCATTTTCAAAGAAATACTAACTATACAATAAGCCATAAAGAAAAAGCTGCCATTTTCTAATGCGTGCGTGCTAATCACAAGTGAAATTATGCGCAGGAGTACTCGCATGTCAGTCAATATCAGGGATTAGTGAAAGAAAAGCTGTCAAATACAAAAATGTGTTGTATCTTTAATTTAGGAAGGTGATGAGACGGGGAGTCCTCATGACCATGTTACAACAAGCTGCCGTTCAGCTGCCCATGTGGATGGGAAAAGCCTCAGAAAGGTAAGCTGGATCATGACCGAGAATATGAACATTTGTTATATAACACTGTTAATGTAGTTCCATATATATTTTTAACTTTGCAGCAAAGTCTTGCAATGTGATAGCTGCATAGCCCTTTGTAAGCATTAATTTTGCAAAGTTTTGATTTGATTTGATATTACGATATGTGATCAACTGTGATACAGGCTATATTTTGGCAATGTTTCAGGTACAGTTCACATATAATTATGTCTTTTGTATATTCACTCTATGCAACCTTCAGACATCTTAATTTGTAATATGAAATTGGCATTACTGATACTTGGACATTCTGGGACAAGAACAGCTTGGGAACTTTTACAGTTGATCATCACAACTTTCTGTAACCTCAAAATAGAATTTGTGCTGGACTTGAATGAGTGTGTCCTTGTACATAGCAAAAGAATGCATAAAATTTAATGGGTTGTTTTGTGAGAGAAGCTCTACCTTTCATTAGTAAAACATAAGTCATGTTTCTTCCCCAGCCCTCCTCCTCTCTGTGGCAGTGTTCAAGCTGAATCAAACTATGTGGCTCAACAAGGAGATCATGTAAGATACATGTAAAATTATCAATTTAATCGTGTATGCATTTTATTTTCTTTGCATATGTCCCCTCCACGTTACCAGTTTTGATTGTCCCCTGTCGTTTTGCATGCCTGTCCCTCTCCTCCCTACTGATTACTAGTTCTGTTTGTTTAAGGTTGCTGCACGTGTCCGTACCCCTGACGGTGAAGAACAGTTGATCTTGGCAGAAATTGTCTCATTCAACCCGTCTTCAAATAAGTACCTTTTCTGAATTTTGTAACAATAAATTAGTGCGATATTTAACCGGGGACTTTTCAGTGAGTGCAGTTGTTGTTTAGTGCAGTGAATTGCCATGCACAATTCGCCAAATTAAGAAATCAGGTAAACGTGGAGCTAAATGGTTATTATTATAACAGAGTAATCTCGAGAAATTGATGACTCCCAGAAAATGAGGTTAAGACATGTTTCTGTTTGTGGCACTTGTGCGGTGTAATTTCTAATTGGTCGAAAAGGTCAGAAACACGTCGGGTACTTTTTTGATAAATTTTTTGTTGTTCGCTTTCCTTGGTCATCAGTTACATTGTAGCTGATTTATTTTCTGGTTAAACTTTTCTGAATTTTCGTAAAAGCCCATACATGTTTTCTACATCCTTGACTCAGTTTGTAAGATATGATGTTGATGACATTGACGAAGAAGCTGGAAGAAACGGCAAAGAGTAAGTAAAGATGACGCGTGTTGACTAAGAAGTACAAGTCGATGTGAATGAAAGCGGAACATGACAGGATATCGACAGATCAGGAAACCTCAGGGAACTCTTTTTTTTCAGGGAGTTTAGGGTATTGAAGGGAAACTTATATTTTTCTTTTCAAGACCGGGACTTTTTTTGAGGTTCTTGCAGGGTTTGATAACAAACGTTATTGATTTCAAAAGTGACAAAAGCAGGTGGTGAGGTTGGAGTTTCTGCTTGGTCAGGGTTCGCGAAAGACGAGAACTGAGCATTAGTCATAATAGGATATACTCATCTTTCACTTACAAAGTTCACTATACGGCGCTCAGCTACAACAAAATTAATTCCGTAAATCCTCTATTAAGTCCCCCGGAGGGCTTATTTATTTCAAGCATGTTTAAGGGGGGCAGTGCTCATTGAATTTAGCGAAACGTATCAACCAAAAGATATCAATTCTCCATAAAGAACTAGAATGCAAAGTAACAAAGCTCAGGCACATGAGGTTGGAAGTCATGAAGCCGAAGATCAAAAACAAATCCGAACTTCCAGCCCGTGAATAAACCATACTGGATCAGTTCAGTTGCAGACGTGATTAATTAATACAGTCCATCATTTATTAATTTGGCTGTGAAGAAGAAGAGGGAGGGGAGGGGAGGGGCTTAATAGCTTTATTCCTCCAGAAGGGGGGGGGGGCGGGGCGGCGGTTTGAGATGGGGGCTTAATAGAGGATTTACGGCGTATATTTGACGTTGTTTGCAGACGTCATCACTTGAGTCGGAGACGTGTAATACCACTGCCCAAGATGAAGGCCAACCCGGTGACGCATCCTCAAGCTCTTTTTCAAACAGATCAGGTAAATAATAGCACCCATGACTCCAGGAGTTAGACCCATAAGGTACTCCGTACAAAGAGAACTTTGGAAGCTATCTTGGACTCCTTGTGGTTGTTAAGGTTTCACTCCTTATTGAAGTCAAACTTCATTGTCTTTGATTCACAATTTGACGCCCATTTACATTGTTTTATTCGTAGATTGTGATGGCGCTCTACCCACAAACCACATGTTTTTACAAAGCGGTTATTCACGAACCTCCATCAAGGGTAAGAACTTTTTCGGAACTAAAGCAGTCATACCTGACTTAAATGTACACTCGTCAAGTATGATGACGGGGTGATACGGCAGTGAATTTAGGTCTAGTCCAAGGAAAAAAGACAGATGGGAAAAATTACCTATGGACAGGAGGTATTCAAATTTCTCAAGGAGTGATATTTGCTAGCCAACTTGGATCGATTTAGGGTCTTTAAGGTCTGGCTCGGTTACCGAGATCTCGGTTTTCGCGACGGAGATCATCAGTCTCGGTAATCGGGATGAAATTTTCCCATATGAACACTCTAGCCTGGGTAACCGGAACAAAACCTTTTTCGCTTTCGCATCATAACGGCCAAAATGGCATAATTTTTGTATGTATTTCCAGTAAGAAGTATGCGAGATACCTTCATGAGTAAAATTACAAAAGTCCACATTTTTGTTTCTTCAATTTCATACCGAGCAACCGGGCTGCTTTCCCATGTGAAAGGACACGAAAATTCGTCCCGGTAACCGAGCAAGCCCGGATACTAATGAAGTTGCTGTGTCTGTATGTGTTATTGACCGAGGAATCCACTAAGACGTTGCTCGTCGTAACGTGTCTTTTTTATTATCATGGCAGCCTCAAGATGACTACTCGGTGTCTTTTGAGGACACCTCTTATGCTGATGGTTTTGCTCCACCTCTCAATGTACCACAGCGCTATGTCGTGGCTTCGAAAGAAACAAAGAAAAGATAGCTCCAACAACAAGACCTTAAAGCCACTCAAGGGGATGCTTAACTCATTGATTTGACTTTCAGGAGATTCTCAGACTTGTAACAGCTATAAACTGTTTATAAAAGAACTTCTATCGCTCTCCGTCATCCAGTTGTCATCTCTCTTGTAGGACAACTGATACGCTAAATAACAATAACAAACCAGCAGTTTTTGAAAAATCATTGTTATAAAAACGTCAGCTCAAGGAAACTTCCTCACCCGTACATTTGTCAAAAGAGAGAATTTTGAGATCAAATAAACCAAAGGTTAAAACAATGTGATCTCCAGAACTCTTACCGATTCATTAGGGACCTTACGCAAAACACGACGCCAATGAGAACGTCACCGAACAAAAGGTGTAATGAGCAGAACAATGGCTGTGTACGTGCGTTACAATTCTTGGTACATTTCTTTGCCGTCCTCTGCAAAACAACGTGAAATTACCACATTTTGCGTCGTCTGGAAACGTGAACAACAACGGCTAATTTTTCTTCTATTCAATGGGAACTAAACGCATTTGTAACATATTTAACAGGGACAAGTTTTAACACCGACAGACACACTGGGTAGTTCCAAATAAATGCGAAATTCCAAATTAAAATATAAACACATTTTTACTAGGCGTCGTCCTGCCGTCGTATATGCGTAAGGTCCCTACCAAACATTGGCTGTGCACGTGCATTTTAAGTCTTTGTATATTTCTTTGCCGTCCATCTGCACAACAGAAACGTGAAATGGCAAACACAATTAGCTTGAGTAAGTTCTGAGAGAGGTGCTCTGAACAAATCTATACAGCTGCGGAATTCGAAGGTAAAATATAAAATTAATTTTTACTGGACGTAAATTTTCTTTTTTGCCTGGTCTATGGCGTTCGACTCCGTCTTGGTCCATAAACACGCAAAAATGAACGAGGCCAGTTGATCAAACATGACCAAACATGCTTGGTCATAAGGAATTTATTATCTTGCGGGACAGTGCGTAATCCCGAAGGGAGGCCACAGCGCCATCTTGGCCGCTCGGATAGCTAATCACAACGCAGGATTGGTTCATCATGCCCGGTCACGGAGTTAGTAAAAAAATTAAGACTTCAAATTTCTTTAGAAGTTAAGAGCTCCGTCGTAGTCGACGCAGCAACTAGGAACTGGTAAATTGGTGAGTACGAGACTCGTAATTTTAGGAGCATTATGGTATATTATGTCAAATCGGTATAAAGCTTATATGAAACAGTAAGTAATAATTGGACACTAAGGAAGAGCGTCGTTATAGCCTTAGATTGTATTTATTCAAAAAGTGGGACATCTAATTTAATTACAGTTCACAATATAATATCAATCATTCTTCATCATTCAGATATCTACTCGATAAAATATAAACATACATATTAACAAGAGAAATGCTTTGTAGCAGCTTTGTTATGGTACGAGGTGGAGTGTCAAACGCACAGTGTTAAATGTTGTGTTCATCGCTCGTATTCGAAGAGTCAGCCAACCCCTTGTCATCTTCATCATCACTTAAAGGTTCGTAATTATCTGAAAGAAGTGGGGTTGGTTCCTGTGGCCTTGGTAACAATGACGCGCTGCTTGGGCTAGAGCCTGGGGCCATATTGACCGCCAAAGACTGAGGAACGGGCGAAGAACGAGCACTGCTGGATGCAGAACCAACGTTGATTGATAAGGTAGAGTACGGGAAAGGAGTTCCCTTGGACGTCATTCGTGCTGCTAAAGACAAGGAACAAGGAACAACTGGCGAGTACTGACTTTCAATTGGAGGCCACGGTGGAAGGGGAGAAGTGCGGTCACCCTGTGACTGGTGGTTGGGTGATTCGGGCGGAGCGGGAGAAATGGGGATCATGTTTATATAACAGTCCGTATGCAATGTCACATCATGGCTTGAAGAAACTTTATCTTCAGCAGAAGTGTCTTCATCTCCGCCTGTTAGTGTACTAGAGACGCGTACTGTGTCTGACGGTGACCCTTGCGAGGGTTCCACGGTCGGTTCGTCTTCGGACTCTGGAATCTCTCCCTCCTCTATTTCCTTGCTTTGTGACGCGCGCTGCTCGTCATCGGTTATTAAATGTGACTCCTCCGAATGCCAGGTGGATTGTGGTATATTGATAGGCTCATTGGCCAAAACTGAAGTAACCTTTTTTCCCAAAGACAAATGTTCGTCTTCTGATGGGCTACTATCCTGTGAGGGTGGAATCTCTCCTGCTGAGAGTGTATCCACTGGGTCACGAACTCCTTCATCTGGACTTAAAACATCTTGCTTAGGTGATGCAAGATGACCTGCGTCTTTCGCTTCCCTTTCAGGCAGTATATCGCCACAGACCGAGTTCTCTTCAGAGGGAATATGGGTGGAGCACCCGGATTTGATGTCAGGTGAATCCACCCCGCCAGGCAGTGGAACGAACGCGCCAACAAAAGTATCGAATGGTACTTGCTCGCCATCATCAGAAACGCAATCCACTGCTGAACTAATTTCTGGATGATGATTCTCTGACGAGGAGCTGTAGGTGTCTGGCTCATGAAGAAATCCTTGTTCCGCAGACGGTTTCTCTAATGCATCAGCTTCATTGATATCTTCCTCCAGCATAGACGACACCTCACCTTCCCTTTCTATCGTAGAAGTACTTGGGCACTCGTTGAGATCTTCCTCTTTTTCCAATGTCCATGTTGATTGTTCGACGGATATATCAGGCAAAACCTCACCCTGTACTTCAGACGCAGACTGAGCAGCTGTTGTGCTGTCCCCTTCCAGGGTTGAGGCCACACGGCCCTGAACATTCTGGCCATAATTGTCAATGCTCTCCGAAGAAGGAGACATCAAGCTTTCGTCAGGTCTATTCTCAAGGCTAGCAGAACTGTCTGGAGCGATTTGTAGGCTTTGCTGATTTGATGAATCCGCCCGCAATACAATTGCTGCCTTATCTGTTTCACTGCTTCCAACTAGACCATCTTCACTTGAATCTACCCTCACAACGTCCTCTTCCTGAAAACTACGAAACATCTGTGCAGGTAGTGCTTCCGAGGAATCGTCCTCCATGGCAATTTTACCGGGAGAGCTCTCTGCAACCATTACTTCTCTAGTTTCCGGACCATCAGAGATTTCCATTTCACGTTCTGTCGTTGCATCTGCATCTGGACTTTGGCGAATTTCCTCAGTGTCTTTAACAACCGTAGACGTGGTTGGAGAATCCACCGTCGGTTCCTCTGTGCTTACATCAAACACCTGCACACTGAGAGGTCCAGTGCTTGTGACCTCCTCGAGTACGCATTTCTGGGCTTGTTCATCTTCGTCATCAGAGTAGTCTCTTGAAGAACCTGGAACATTCGTTTCATCACCAGAAGCGTGGCCAGTATCTGCAGTATCGTTACTTTCACATGCGATGCGTTCATTTTCGTCGTCTTTTCCATCGTCAGAGCTACTGTCGGATTGAGTGCCTGATCTCGCTGTTGTACTTGGAAATAACTCATCACTGCTTTCAGGAGGAACTTCTGACTCCTCGGCAGACAACGTTTCACTGTCACTAGCATCGTAATACGGTGATTGAACATTACTCTGAGAGCTCCTAGTCAGAGCTCGTATCCGAGGATGTAAAGTGGCAGAAGACGAGTGTACCGGAGGTACCTCATCTTCAGTCTCTTCATCTCCTTCATCACCTTCTTCTGTCTCGCTGCCAGATGCACGTGAGATCTCCGCTCTTGCCGTGGGCTCATTGTGGGGCAGAGAGAAATTTTCATTGCCGTAATCAGCTTGTGATTCCTGTTGGAAGGAAAATCCCGGTTGATTCACTTGCCAGGTTTGTTTCTCCCTTTGGTCAGCGTTTGGCGTTTGGTCTTTTGATGGACGTTCAGGTTGAAGATGTGATGGCACATTTTTATATTGCTCTGTCTCTGGTGTCCGCGACCTTGACATTTCGCTCACTCTCCTGTCTTTTTCTTCCGCACACATAGGATAAGTTGGCTGGTAAGGAGTAAGTTGATGTCTGGATGGATGGCGCCCCTCGGCAAGACCAGAGTCGACATATGTTATTGTTTCAAAGATAGTTCTTACTTGGGCTTCACCAGCTGCATGTGGTGTAAGGGAGCGATTCTTTCTAATGTCGCCATCTACCTTTTGAGAGGAAGCCGGTCCACTTTCAGGAAAATGCATACTAAATTTCTGCTGAAAGTCCACGTCAACATGTTGTATACCCTTTGGGAACGGTCCTCTAGATACACTGTCCTCGTGATCGGGCCTTCTTAAAAAAGTAACATCTTCGAGGTTAGATCTTGTTTTTCTCGTACTGTCAGCCTCGCGTTCTGGACTCCTCAAAGCTGGCGGCACTGTAGACACAATGCCTTTAATCAAGGGAGGTGGACCTTTAGGGCTGGTTCCTTGTGGCGACCCAGTTGAAGTGGGACTTATAGTTGGGCGAGATATCAGTGGAGGAGGACCTTCAGGGCTCACAGATGCTCTTGTCGATCGCGTTCCAGGTGGCGATGTAAGTTTACTTGGACTACGAGACACATTTCCGTGGCCTGAAGTCGAGATGCTGATTGGAGTAGAGCTGGAACTACTACCGTCATGTAAGGGCCTCTTGCCAGTGATAGGCATGAGGGGTGGAGGCTTAGGAACAAGTCCAGTGGTAATTCCATATCGTGGTGTACTAGACATTCCTGGTGATGTTCTGGAGGGACTGGGAGGAGAAGCAACCATGGTGTGCCCACCAAGTCTTCCACTAGGAGAATCATACGTTTCTTGCAATTCAGTGGTTCCTTTCTGTGGTGTACGCTCTTCAATTGGGACATCGACTTTCCTGGCTGCTGCAGCAACATCAACTAAAGTGGCAAAAGCAGACATCGGTAGACCCTCTGCTAAAGGACCAGCGTTCTCTTCTCTAGCCCGTTCCTTAGTTCCTTGGCCCGTTCCATCTCCTCTGATAAATTCATCGCTTGCACTCCTAAAAGGTTTCTCCCTGCCAGAGAGTTTGCTACTAGGCACCAAAACAACAGGCTGTGGATCAGGGAATTTTTGACCAACTTCTTCGGTTCCTGTTAGGTCTGGAATAACAGCAGCTCGATTGCGCATCTCAGACACAGTGGTCGGCCTAGAAGGTTTCCGTGAAAGGTAGTTTCCTGCTGGAGGAGATACAGTTTTCGCCACTTCGGCTTGTGTAGCAATCTGCGGTTTTATTTCAGGGGAAGTAGTATGTGGACGCTTAGCTGGTTCTTTTGGTGACCGACTTGGAAGAGGAAACTTTGGTAGTTCACCAGGGGATACAACCCTTTCAGGCATTCCTGGCGCCTGCATATTCCTCGGCGGTTTAACAACAAATGGGTTTGCTAGCTCTTGCTCCGAGATTTCATTTTGACGCCTGAGTGGCACATCGTGCGTTTGATGCAGAGCGCGTCTTTCCTCCCCCACCGCTACAGGATAGCGATGACCACAAACAGTCACTTGTTGATATGTTGGTACAATGGACCTCATACCTGGCGGAGGGTAGTATGCAGCTCCTTGTGGATACTGGTGAGTATAAGCACCACTGAGTTTCAAATGACTTGGTAGATCTTCACCATTGACACTCTGTGGGAGCATTTCACGAACAGGTAATTGATGTACCCCAACGGGAACCAAAAAACGATGTTCTGGGTGATGGTGAAAACCTGCCATTGGATGACCAACGTGAAACGGATAACCATAAGGTGGAGGAGTTGAACTGCTACCTGGATGCGTGTGAACATGTGGCTGATAGTGAGGTTGCATCGCCATCAATGCATAAGGCTGACTGGGATATTCTCCACCAGCGGGAACCTCCCGAGGCGCTGAAACACAGACATTACTAAGAGCCGTGAACTTCCGAATTGCCTCATTTTGCTCATAAACGCTCAGTTTAGGATCAGGCTGCCGTGGAGGCAGGTAAGTATCGTCCTTTTTCTTCTGCTCGATTTTTTCGGTCACATCCGCATTACTTGTCTCTGCTAGAGCGTACCTTGCCATAGCTTGAAGGGTGGCACGAGCAGATGATGAGACTAGGGCTACGCCAGGTGACCTCGCTGTTGGTCTTGCAAGGGACGAGGTGCTCACTTCCCTATCCCTTGTCAAATCAACAGTCTCTACAACGGATGCTCGCTTTTCTCTGTCACCACCTCTACTGTCTACCGGTGTATGTGCGTGTCTAGACGTATCTCTACCAGCAGTGGTTTCCTGGCTCAGATGCAGATGCTGATCATGGTGGGCTTCAGTGTGTGACACTCCCTCCCTCGAACGAGGTCCTAGTATCAAATCAGGTGCCATAACATACTTCTTGTCACGTGAAGATGACATTTGTATAAGTGGTGGAGGGGGGTTCAGTGTTTGCTGACGACTAGCCAAACTGCATGGTGGGGTAGCACTTTGTTGTGACCGTAATTCAGTGTGGCTGATAACACGGTTACCGGACGAAAGTGGAAGACTTTGTGGTCTCACTGGTTCAATCGTCTGTGGTATGTGTTCTGCTGAAGATGTAGGTACTAGAAGCAACACAGAAATATTGTTTACTCTTTTGTGGAAAAAAAGTGTTTGTAACTGTTGTAGTTTAATTCAGACCAAAGTAATCATAGTGCCATTCATCACAGAAACCAAATAAACCATAATAACTTTTCGGTCTAAAAAAGTTAGGGTATGTTACACACAAGAGCAAGGATAAAACAGAAATAAAGTAATGAAAAAGTAATGCTACATCTAAATGGATTGTTTTCAGGGTTTTCGAAGCTTACCAGTCCCTCCTGATGCCAGCATTCTTAACATGCTCGAAGCTTGTTTTCCTTCTGATGTCTCCAGCCGATGGAGGCCTTCCATCCTCTTTTTCTGGTCATCTGCATCTATGACAATTACATCTGGCTTGCGTGTATCAGCTGCATAAGGCCTTTCAGAAACTCCACGTACTTCATCACTTACATCTGTGAAATGAATGAATGACCAATGTAAGGTAGGTTTCGTGCATGAAATATATAACATTCGAAGACCTGCGACAAATTCGCAGGCTACTGCGTCACAGTAAGTCGCATGAAAGTCGAGAACTGAGATGAAAAAGGAAAGAAAATATGGTTTTTAAAGGAAAATTCCAACAACCAGAAAACAGTCTCCTTATAGCCTTGCTTTTTCTAAAGACTGCCATGGTATGATAAAAGTTCGTCAAAAATAGTAATATTACAGCGTATTTGTTTTTGTTTTTTTCTGTAATTCTACAGAGTGAGCACAAGTGACGAAAATCATTGGGTGTATAACAGGAAAACTAGAACGTCTGTCATGCGATACCTCTTTTACCATCATCTGATAAAATGCTCCTGCTGGCTGGCTCAACACGTATTAACACAGGATACGTATTTGGATACGGCGGCTTGATAGGGTGCCCTGTGGATCGTTCACTGATTATTGGTACTTGACTGTGAGGTTTTTCCCTGTGGTCTGATGTAGTTTGCGCTACCACAGGAACAGGCGAGTTACTGGTTGGACGAGCAGGAACGCGGTTACTAATTACACTTACAGGTGGGCCAGAGGAAGCAAAGAGACTAGAACTCGTTGGTGTGTGGCTTGGTTCCGATGCGTGGGATGAGTGTCCATAGGAATCTCCTACATGCGACTTGCCAGTGTGAGAAATGCCTGGGTGTGAAGTTATAGGGTGAGATAAACCTCCCTGCAGATCCCCTTTGTTTGAAAGACTACTGCTGGAAGATGACGAATGCAAAGCGGATGAGTGTTGGGGATCCACAGTATAACCCAGAGGCTTAGGTACGGCTGATCCCTGGTAAAGCGGATGCGCATCTGAATGCGGGTGCCCTGGACGGGAGGAAACCAAAAATGAAGGTCTCAGATGGGAAGGATCAGACTGTAAAACTCTTGGATCCACAGCTCTTGGATAAACTAACCCAGGAAATATGGCTTCTGGATGAGACGATCTTGAATGTGGTGTGTCATGCTTTGTTGATTCAGGAAGTGAAGGTCGGAAATAAACTTGGGCTGGCTGCCCAGTTCCCACACTTGGCGAGGCTCTACCGATCGAGGCGATAACTCCAGGAGTGGGCATGAACAGAGTTGAGCTTGAGCTAGTCAAGGGAAGATGAGGAGAATGAGATGGAACTATTCTGGGAGCAACCAACTGAAGGCTGGCAATAGACAATGGAGAAGTAGCAGTCGGTGCAGCATTCCCTGGGGGTTCTTCTGGGGTACTTATGCTGCCTACAATTACAGACGTGGACTCTCTCTCGCCGGTAGTAGCTGCATTGTCGGTGGACGCACTGGTTGGTTTGTTGTGTGGATTGGAGGAAAGGGAACTGTAACTGTCTGATGTTTGGGGTCGTACATTTTTCTTTGGAGCAGGTTCACGTTTCTGCATTACATTGGGATTGTCTCTTTGATGTTCCGGTGGTTGCCGCTGTGGTTGTGTTTGTAGTTGTTGTTGATTGCGGTGTTGTTGTTGCTGCTGCTGCTGTTGTTGTGATTGTCTTTGTTGCTGTTGCTGCTGAGCTCTTTGCATCTACAAAAAGACCAACAGATTACAACGTAACACATCACCGGTTGTTAAGTGTAACAATATGGGTTAAATCTGTGGCCCATGGCTTTCACACACAACTAATACACTGGCTTATTTTGTAACAAAACGCACGCCAACGAATATGTACTGTATCGGATATTATCATTTATTATTCAACAAATTGTAACACTGTCCAAATATGGTCATGATTCTCTCAATATCTGTCATCCGTAGGTAACAG
>OMLO01002334.1_pt1 | contig 15262 bp, 6 predicted proteins | sample 1674811 | NCBI WGS metagenome assembly OMLO01 (sample SAMN06265003, study PRJEB25207) | coral metagenome | isolation source: Coral host | place: Mexico:La Bocana,Puerto Morelos, Mexico | collected 2008-11-13 | reverse complement strand
AATAATTGTTAAATATAAATGCACCGTGATTTCCGAGATCAGCGGTAGTCGCGAAAATGACTTGCTTTTGTCATAAAGATGTTTGATTGGCAGTTCATGTACGCTAAATTCGTTATTTCATTTAAAAATCAAGTTAAGAATACTAACGTGCTTCAGCAGTTTTTTTGAAATTTTAAATTTATTGATTCTGCACCGATCATCGTAGTAATGCAGCTGAATGTTGTTGGTTAAGAATACAAAGCGTAAGGTAAAAACACGATGCGTAATCTGTGGCACCTCTAAAACAAACAAGCTACTGTAGTCTGAGTAATGAAAGCGTGCTCCAAAGGAGAAAAAAAGGCTGATAGGCTATTGTAAAAAAAAATGTCTTCTTGAAACGCACAAAAGGACGCTAAAGAAAGCAATAAAATTCGAGGAAGTGTCTTTTCAACCTTGACTTTGTTTCCGTCAGTATTCCATATCTGAACCAGCAAAAATAACAGACATCATCATGTCAACAAGAGGCATTTTAAGGACAGAAGAAATTAAGTAACATTTTTGAAAAAAAGCGATCATCAAAATTTTTATCAGAGAAGAAAGAACCTTAAATGAAAGCTTTTGTGTTTTGCAATAACGAAATAAGTTATTGAAAATGGTCAAAACTGAACAAACCACGCCGGGTCAGTTTCACCATATAGGGTCCCGGGCTAGCAAGGGAACCCATCCTGGAAAATTTCTTTTCAAAATTCAAATAATGAATTCAAATTTTACCCGGTACTGTAATTAAAATACGCCTGACATTCTGAAAAAGGAAAAGTTAAAGAGATTGATCTGTATTTATTTCTTACCCGCACTTTTGCTAGGGCAGGCGCTTGCCGACAAACGAACAAAAACAGCAGCCTAACCGATCAGGGAAAACAACAGTGTTAAAAGCCATGAAATAATAAAAAAAATTATGACCCAGAAAAAAGATACAGATCTATAGAACAAATGTTAGTTTTCTAACCTTCATAACTGCAAGAATTAAAGCAAAAGCAGGCATTTCCAAGCAAAGTTACTTCTGCAAATTCGAATTGTGCACTTCACTCCCAGTGTGTTATTAATTAGACCTTCCTGTTTAAATATCCGAGGAATACGCCGATCTGTTCGTAACAGAGTAATTGCACAGTCCATTTGTTTCTTACGTTGAACAGCTGAATTTGCATATGCCATACATCTGCTAACTTCATCATCTACCAGCGCAGATAAATTGAGAAGCGCTTTCTCAAACATCAGTCAGGCGATGTGGGTAGATCAAATTATTGACTAAGGAAAAAATTCAAGAAAATTTCCAGAAGAATGGCAAGAAGTAGACTAATTCGGGCAGGTTCATCCAAAGAAATGTCATCAATCGCAACTTATCGGTTGCAGATTAAACTATAGGCGAGTAAATATTTAATGTGTTATGGCAAACATATATATGCCGTTGTTAAAGTCGTATGTAAGATTTTGCGTCAATTGTAAACTCGCATTTCATTCTATCATAAGGGCCCAAGAATACTAAATTAATTTTATAAAATTTAACAATTAATAAACCGAAAAGAAGGTTTAAAATAGCAGATATGTTAATTGTAAAACGTGTTCAGACTTCGAGGCATTATCTGTTTTGAATATTAATCTTACATTAATTTTAGGCATAGAAAAAAACCGGATAGGAATTTAGAGAAGGTATTCAGTTCTTAGGAAGGTAAATAAACACACTACACTTATTGATATCTTTAATTATAAAAATCGAAACATGTAACTCATTTTCGACAAATTTAAATTCAAGTTTCAGGTTCATGATTTTCATTCTTTATTTTTTTATTCCGAGAAGTCATTATTCGGTGATAACCCTTAGTTTCACGCCTCGGGAAAAGCGACCTCAGCAAAAGCGATCTATGCATTTTTTCTTTTTTTAATTTTGTGACTTTAACCGCTCTGTTTGACAGATTGCATGTGCGGATGATTTATTACCCTACAGTAAAAGAAAGTTTTCAACATATTCCATTTTCGGAAATATTGTGTATTTTTTAGTGGTGCTTTCACTTCAACAGTTACGTCAAAAAGACAACAACACACAAATCTCCAGAAAAATATCTTATTGCTTGGGGGGAGCGATAAACAATTTTCACAACAAATATTGTTAATTTCTTTACATTTGCGGATTCAAACGTCTGCCATATTATTTGAAAATGTAAATGTTTGCTCTAAGTGGAATACTAATGATAAAAACTTACGTGATGAACACTTATTTTTAGTAAACAAAATTCGCACAAAATGTACACGGAATCGGTCCACGTACGTTGTAGGCTTGAAGAAGCTACTGTTTACTAAAAGCGAAGCTTGAGAAGCGGGTGATATATAGACAAAGGGAACGTATCCATACATAGCCTTACAGCCAAATGTAGGAAGATACTTGTGTTCACATTATTTCCAACAGATGCTTCATTTCAGGGATCTCTGACAATCTGCCAAATGTCATAGTTATTCATGGAAAAGTATAAGCGTGTCTCTAACATTCAGTTCAGCACTGAATTAAGGATGCACGAAAACTAATTTTAATTTTCGAACGTGTGACCGAATGTAAAAAAACGTGAAGAGGCAGGTGTTGTTGGTGAAAAGGAGTCGAAAAGTACTAGTGCTCGCTCTAAGGCCAGTACAGGGGCCAAAGTTATCGATACTGAATTACTTTTTATACGAACGCATGGTAACCTGCTTTCTTTGGGTTCAGAGTACAAGTTGCACTACTTTGCAATGTTGGAGCAAACTCTTTCCCTTGTCAAGGGCCTAATACGTCTAACCCACGCAAAGAATGTTTAATTAACACGGCTAAATTTTTTTTTCTGTCTATATAGTATTGCTCATATCGAGCACTAGAATATTTGTATTATCGTAGAATGTAAGCAAGTCCTAGAAAGAAAATCTACCAAATACTTTGATTTCATTGTGGGAACCACAGTTTAAAAAAGAAACCTTTACTAGTTAAATAACTGGCAGTACTGGATAGTGTTCTGTTAACTTATAATGGTCCAAAGGTAAACAATTATTTTCCGGTGGTTTTCCAACTGATGTTTTAGATTTGTTTTCATTTTATTTCATTGTGTATTCCGATTTTGAAATCTTTGCTGACATCATTGTAAAGAAAATTTCATGCTAGACACGAATTTACTACAAGAATTTAAGTAACTTATGAAGCGTAATAAAATGTTTGGCTCGTTGGGTGCAAAATTCGAGAAGAAATTCGTTTTCAATACATCGGGCTTCCTTGAAACTCCATCTGTATCGCATATGCTAATGGTCAAATATTGTACACAAAGATTCTCCTGTTCAGAAATTAGCAGAAAGTATTAATACTAGAAAACCGACCAATCAGAGCATACGGATCCTATACAGTTTTGGATCTGTCATATTCCTTGTTTGATTTAGTTGTAAAACATTGTATTGTATGGCTTGTGTTTGTAGGCGATATAACGCGCGCTCTCATTGGCTAATTGTCACTGAATCGTAGGGCATGATTCTCCCTTAATGCCCACGGGCCGATTTCATGCTTGCGCGCGCACTGCCGGATGTAAAGTGATCACTTCCGCTGCGGTAGCTTAGGCTTTTTTGCTTTATTTTTGTTTTTGTGCCATATAATATACAACTTAAGATTTTCCCGTAAGGCCTTAAGTAGTTATTAATATAAAATCGAATTCATAACTTTACGTTTCGGTGACGACAAGACATATGTTCAGATGCAAATCATTGCAAGATTGCTTCACTGACATTAGCGTAAAATGCGGTGTAGAAAACGAAAGATTGTGCATAGAAATGTTTCCGTAACTTTTAAATCTTCTGATATTTTCTTGCTTGTGAAGGCTGTTCTCTTTGCTCCCAGAAAGGAAAGATTCCGGCCTCAGTAGTGTTTTTTTGGAGCGGAGTTATTGCTTTTAGGGGAGCAAGTTTCTTCAGAATAGGACCATGTAAGTATAATACCACATCGATTTTTAATAATATTTTGTTTACTTATAAGCTGCAGGTCACTGAGCATAACAGTTTCTTCAGCAGAAATTTTTAACGGGAAAATTTTAAATTTTCAATTTCTAGGTCGCTTATGCCTTAGGACTGCACTTGATGTGAAACGTTTATTCTATAGCTTTAATTTAATTTTGTTGTTATACAGGCTGTTATACGCTGGTAGCTTGATGTCCTTGCTTTCTGCTTTGCTTTAGTCCTGATACTTGTTTTATTAAATTTTTTTTCTCGGCTGGTTTGGCTCTCGTTGAATTGCTGATCTTTTTCTCTCTCCGGGATTCCTGAAGCCTCTTTTTCTAAAAGAAAAAAAAATGGGACATAAACTGATCGGTAATAAAATTAAAACAAGGTTCCGTAACTGGAAAACAAGAAGTTCAGATCTGTGGATTACTTCTGAGTTATATTCGCCATAAACAAACCTGCTCTTGTTTAATGCTTGACTCCAATGAATGGCGGTCTTTGAGTGTTTTTAGTGATCCCCGTACCTGTACAATGTACAATTTTAGGTGTGTTTTCAATATGTTACGGAATTTAAAAACGACAAATGTACGAATTTTATAGGATTACATGTTTTAACCTGAAGTTCTCTTTTTCTTTGAAGGAGTTTAGTCACGTTACTTTGAGCCAAAATACCAAAACACCAAAGAGATAATAATAAACCATACCGCAGGAACAGGGGTGGTTAAGGATGGAGAAGATTGATGCGGATTACTTGTAAATGACGGCCTTAACAATTTCGGCTAAACTTTTCAAGATGCGCAAATCGTGACGTTGCTCCTTTTATTATGGTTAGCTGATATCGTTCCCAGAACTTCTCACTTTTTGGTAGATAGGAGACTATCTAGTAAAGTCTGACTGTGTCAGAAATGGAAGACTCGCCGTGACTACGCACGATAGGCAGTTCAGACTCTCAGTCGCTAAAGAGAGGTCATGAACTAAATAAGTTTCTTACGTAAGGAAAGACAAGTTTCACAACAGAGGTAGTGAGAAAGTTTTGTCAATACTTTTCAACCCAGCTCTCAATGGTGGTAAACATTGGGCGCGTTTTGCAAAGGTCGTGAAAAGTACTTACTTAAGATTAAAGATTACGTTCTTACTCATAGACATGCTAAATTAATAGAAAGCTTAGGGTGCAAACTGAGGAGCTAACTTTGAAATTTTGAGAAGAAGGAAGTATTTTCAGAAACTTACGTATTCGCACGTATTCGCACGCGCAAGACAAAGTTTTTATTATCCGGGTACAAATGCTGATGGCTCAAAGGAAATATCTTGGCAGGTTTATTTTCTGTATCATTTTCATTACGCGCGTTATCATCTTTATGGTTATTATCAATGTACTTATCCAGAAACAAGTTATCATATTATATTATCATCGTCATAATGCTATACAAGTTGCTTACCTCGCTGCTTCCAATGCAGTGAAACACAAGAATAAAACATCCCTACAATGAATATAGGGTACATAAATCTCATCTCACATCTATGTCTGATTAACAATAATAATAACAAGAACACTAAGGTTTACCTAGAATTCACCTCCCGTCATTCTAACAATAGTGGTGTGTTCATAACCGTTGGTGATTGTTAATACAACTTGGTGAGACTGTTTAGCTTCATTTAACACTAATCCAGCAATATTGACGTATCAAGGAATTGAATGAATTGTGAATAGTTTACTATTATTTTTGAATGTTTCAGGTTTACACCCAGTGACGCCAATGTAGCTATTTTAAGAAATTCGCAATGGTGCTTTTGAAGACATATTTTTGGACGAATGCGTAATGAATCACCAACCTGGAGAGAAGACAGGACTACAAAAGCGTAGATAAATGGAGGGCTATTTGTCATCACTCCAATAATACCAAAGCACCAGCAAAGGCCGAGGAGTGGAAACAGCACTATTACTGTTTTGAAAGCGGCACTGAAACAAAAAAGAACAAAACAAAATCGAAAATAACAAAAAAAACAAAGAGAACGAAATGAAGGCAAAAAAATAAGCTCAGTGTTTGAGTAAATTTTTGCGTAATTACTGAGTACAATTTCATCTTTTGTTCGTCCACTTTCACCACTTTCACTTCCAGTTCTGCTTTTGTAACTTTACCCCGTGTGTTAAACTCAACTGAAACCTAGGTATTTAGAACTCTGACCAGAAAGTTTTAGTTTAAAAATTGGTGAAATAGATTAACATTGAATCCTTGTGTTTATTGTCTTTATATGAATCTCATCAAAATGTTTCTAGTGTGAAGTACGTTTCATAAAAGCAGGATATGTAGTAAGAATAAGGCTAAGCTGCTGATATTTGCTCTATTGGGAGAATAGTCGGGTTTAAACTGGAAGCTGAAAACTGGAGAAATTTTCGCCGTCAGGAGAGAGATGCATGTTCGTTAACCAATAGCATCTCCTGATAGGTCCTGATAGCTGAGAAATCGTTGAACATTGAACTGATAACTGGGATTCTCAAGCCCCATCTAGTCCCTCGTTAACGTTATGGCTTGCCTTAGCAAAGAAATGTTGTTGTGAAACAAAGTTTCTTGTATATTTGCGCAGAATCAAATCGTTCTCGGTACGAAACAAGAAAATGTTGGGAAGTAATAACTTCTGATTGCCCACTGAAGATTTCACGAGCTGGAACAATAATTAAAATGTATCCTTGCTTAAAGTTCGTTTTACTTACACAAATTTTTTATCTTCACTCGGTGACAAAGGATTTTCTTTTAAGGAGACACGAACAACTATGATAGCGACCAAAACAAAAACGTTGATCTAAAAGAAGAAAAAAAGGTAACATTAAACACTTAATTTAATTCCACGACCCACTGTTACAGTGCTTGGCATAAGGATATTCATTCAAGCATGTTAACTTTACTCATTCGAGACGAACAACCTAAATAATAGAAAGTTGGAAAATCATTGATCAGCAGCCGTAACCAAATATTTTTAGTATCAGTAATTTTTGCATGATATTTTCATATGCATGTAACATGCAATCGGGGTGGTTTACCAACATATATAGATTTTTGAATAAAACTATTACGCCAACTAACAGGAGATGCGAATAAAAAATAAATAATACTAAAACAGAATAGAGCACTGTAATGCTACAGCAACATTTTTATGGTATTGAATCTCTTCTTACCGATACAATGATTATGACTGGGATGAGAAATGCCCAAATTAAGCCTCCATCAAGGCTTAGCCAACAACTACAAAAGGAAATGCGAGGAGGAATCAATGAAACACAAAAACTGGCATTAGTTAAAAGTTCATCAACAGAAGTCTTGTTATATGGCTACGACTGGAAAGTATTGAAACGTTATCAAACAAACAGGTAGATTACACAACAACGTATCATAAACGTTGACGTGAAGTTAAATCCTTGTACTTACTGCTTTGATGTGCCGTACCCCTCATGATGTACACTTACGGAGATTGCCACTATAAGGACTGGTATACCTGAAATAACAAATCACAAATGTATGATTTAAATACATTAGAAAGAACATGATGAATAGAAAGACTGTGTGTCATAACGAATCTCACTTTCTTCACAACCAAGACATAAGTCGAGAGAAAGGAGATTCTATTTAGGTCAAACGATCATTAACTTTAGCAGTTATCCGCACGAAGATGTTGTTGCTATCAGAAAAATGCCCTTAAGGACAAAAAGAAGCCCGAATTAAGAAAAGCATGGCTTTTCATCAAGGTTCCTAAAATGAAATTCCATGAAGGTTGGCCTTGTCTTGATATTATCCATTCAGTCAATTGAACTGATTTTTCTCTGTTCATTTGCGTTTAACCAAATAATTTTATTATATGAGAAGACCAGAAGTGAAGATATCTGGAAACTTACCCCATCCTAGTGCCACGTAATAACGCATGCGAGTGATTCTTGTGTTGAAAACTGAAACAATTTTTAAGAACAGATGAATAGCCTCAACAAACATCCAGGTGAATGAAGCCACGAAGAAGTAATGGAGCATAACAGCGACAGCGACACAGACGCCCTGTGCAAATGCAGAAGAAGAAAATCTCTCTTACTTCGCTTTCTCGGTTACATTATAACGCTCGAAACGTCAGCTTTTTAAATCGTTACGGTGGCCAATTTACGATTTCGACTTAGTTGATATAACCAAATTACTAAGTTAAGCTTAGTACTAAACTGACCAAGTAATAGTATCACGTGGGTTTGTGAAACAAAAACTACTGTGAAGACTTTCCCTTCCAGTTCCAGTCGAAGAAATAGTAATTAATTACAAAAATGCTCTTATTTCCGTGTTTAGATTCGATTTCCGCCCGTGTCTCGAATCCGGTCTACTAGGGCGGGTTCCTTCTGAACAGTGGCTGGTAATCGAGCCCACTCCGTTTTAAGTGGTATGTTTTAGGAATCAAATAAAGCTCAGGCCACGTTCAGATTTGTCTTCTTTGGGAGTTCAATTCAATTGGGAGTTCATGTAGAAGGTCACCACCTCCCCCCCGGGGGGTTCGAAATGTCTAACAAGAAGTGACGGAGTGATGGAGTGAAAGTTAAAAACAACTAACAGTCTATCTACCCTTTCTGCATCATTTTTTTCCCTTTTGTTAGTTTGACAAATGTCCAACTGTTTGTTTCATCAGTTAATAACTTTAACTTCAGGGGTAAAAGTTCACCTACTTTAATCTCAGTAGCATCAATACCAGTGACAAATACTAACTGCGCGGCGACTAAGGCAACACAAAGATTGATATGAATTCGGTATCGTATAGCTGATAAGCCTCTGTAAAAGAAGTAAGAGTCAGCGTTAGAAAAATGAAAGATTTTTGTTTCTCTTACACTGATAGAGACTAGATTTTTCTCTGTAGTAGTCATGGAACACAGCATAGTAAAGGTGTTTGGATTTTCCTGAATCCAAAATATGAAATAGAAAAATGGAGAAAGATAATCACAGAAGATTAAGTTATTATTGAACAATGTGCAACTCTCGAGCAAGTGCGAATATAATACAAACAAAACTTCTACAAACCTGACACGAGCAAACGTAAAAATGCATGCCATGAGACAAAAAATGGCAAGACCAGAACCAGTTTTTGTGATTAGATCCAACACCTGCTTCTCTGTTTCGCTGAACTAAGTAAGAGAGAGAAAAATAATTGGCATCAACTTGGACAATTGTCTTCTTCCTTGTTAAAATGACCGCGGCAATAAGCTATAACATCAAAACAATTATAAATTAATAACAAGACAATTGATATACGTCGGTCAATCGAGATGATGCCAAAAATCTTCTCCCCGTACGGTATTGCCGTAATTCAATTACAAACTTGTAACACAGTGTGCCATCCTGCCGATGTAATACTCATACAGTTCGTTCCATATCAACTGCCTCTCATACCTGTATTTTCTCGGCGTCGTTGTTATAATCAATAAGAACAGCAAAACTGGTGAGGTGATCCGTCAAACATGTAGTGAAGTTGTCTTCATTGTTGTCTATAAATGTCATACCGTTATCAGACCAGAAAGGGGTATTAGGGCTACAAAAAAAAGAAAACAACAGCGATTGATTTTGATATTGGCTGAACTATGTTTGTAATGCCATAAATGAAAAATAAATCCATGGATATTTTTTCGTTACAAGATAGGCTCTACACAAGTTCCTTATTTTGTTTTGCCTTTTAGAGAACAGATACATAAATTCATAAGACCTTACCTAGAAGTATCGTTTAGGAACATACATCGTATAGACGATCCTTGGGGCCTCTGAAAGTAACCATTCCATACTAAATTAAAAGCTAGGTAAAAGAGGTATTATGCAAATGAGGCAAACAGAAGGGACGAAGGAAAGAAGAAAAAACTAAGTATTCTATAAATTCTATTAAACGACAAGTAACATATAGTGGAAAAATTCAGAAGATTTATAAGAAATTTCCCCACTCGTTAAATTCATCAACAACCGTATAAGATCTTATAAATAATAACACAAACATTCATTACTAAGTTACCTCAATTTTAAACCTAAGAGTGGCGTTTCTTTGAAGCGGACCTAAGCTTCCATTCTTAGTCATTGCCACAACGGAAATTATCGGAGATTGTATAAATGAAGATCTGTAAAAGCAACAATTTTGTTCAGTTAATCTCAGCGGGTTTATTTTATCAAATACACAAGTAAAGAATCCAAAACATGGTTAGCCAGGAGCTTTAGTTCAAAAGTTATTGTTAGCTTTTTTATCCAACCGAAGTGTAATATCGCATATCACAAGGGACGTAAAGGATAGAAAATAAAATAGAATTAAAGAAGTGATGCGCTTATGGACAATCATAGGAGAAAATTCCCTGTGTTTCTGCTACAAGAACTGCATAAGTATAAGTTGAGAGAATATGTATCTTGAACAATTATATTTATGTGTTGATTCAGTGCCATTAACTTGCCTATTTGTTTCTGCTGAATCCATTTCTAGATCTTGTGTATCATTGCATAGCTTGCTGAATTTAAATACAACTGTTACTATTGCAAGTCGACCTGCAAAAGTACATAGAAAATAAAACGGAGTAGTGTTGTAACATTTCTTCGCTTAATTTTTACTATGAAAATTTTAAAACAATTAGAAACGAGTGCGAGCTATGTTACACTAGTGCTATCGGCCTCACCTTTACTGATGTCTATGGAACCACGCGGTAAACTGAATGCTACTTTTGAAGGCTTCTGCTCTAAGGGATCTGGGACCAATAATGTTTGATTGGCGTTTGATGTAATAATACCATGTAATTCTGTTTTGGAAAGTAATAAAATACGTGTGCATGATTATAAAACAATGTCACACTGTACACATATTCTCTTTATGAATAAGTATCATTGCTTTATACGAACACAATCAGGTTTGTAAACTAATTTCTAGACGTAGTGTTTTGCAACAAAACATAAAAAGTTATATAAAACAATGTTACCTATGAACTCGTTGGCGAATGATGGTAGCACAGTAGCAGGGGTATTGAGAATTCTACTCAGAAGTATTGGGACTGCCTCCTCTATTTTTATAAGTATCTCTTGAATCTGGGGAATAAAGTTTGGATCGCAGTTAGTTTTCCCCTTGAGATCGTAAAAATTTGCAAAACGATAAAAAAAAGTAATAAAACAATTAACGAACGACATATTGCTATATAAGCTAGTCTTATTCTTCAACAGCAAAAGCCAATTCAGAACAACAACAATAACAACAACAACAAAGAAGATATCTGATTAATTAACAATGCAATATTTATATCAGTAAAATCAGCTAATGAAGGACTCCATTGTTACCACTTACCAAAGTAGCTGAACAATTCCTACTTGTTTGAACGGTTTTGGTCAAGTTTTCGCCCTGACAAACACAAAGTAATAATTTAGGTTTTGAAAGTATCATGATTTTTGTATTGAAGCTGCTATAGAATTGCTCGTTTTAAACACCTCCCAAACCTGGACCCCTCTATATTGATCTACTGCTAACGACAGCTCACTCCGCTCCAGAATTCATATATTTCAATGGATTTGAATACGCTTACTTCGCGTGAAATATTGAAAGAATAGAAAACCATCTGAACATTCGCTCGCAATCTTTTGTAGTGTGAAACCGCTGATTCAAACAAGTTGCATTATGTTTTAACTTGAAGTTTTACTACTAAAACCCATTTCCCTTTGAGGCCTGTGTGAGAACATGTGACATGGTTTCGTACTAGCAGTGCTGGCCCAGAGTGTGAAGAATGACACTTAACAGCGTGAAGATAAGTATTGCTACTTCCTTATTCAAACGGGCCACACCAAAAATAAATAACAACAGCAAATGAAGTGAAACAGACTATGTAAGCTTTAAAGTCTATTACATGACTCTAGTACACTTGTAATTAAGGTAATCTAATGTAGACTTACAAGAGCTGTCAGTGCCTCAGGGGAAGCAGTTGTCCATTTAGCTGACGAATCAAAATTAGTAGAGTTGTCAAGGTAAACATTATTAATGCCAGTGACTTCGTCGTCCCCTAGAGTTGCTTGATGACATCGACCTCTATATTAATTTTCTCAAGAGCAATATAGTGCCAGGGAAGAAATTTAAATCATCGTTCGATCTGGACGTTTAGCAAAGGTAATAAAACTCTAATTGATGGAAGACTGAGTGGTGTCTGCGGGCACATACAGTAGATGGAAACTGAAAACAACAGGGAGGCACATCTCACAACACGTTAATTATCTACTTACGGGAGGGCAAAGAGCTAATGGTATTTAGTGTGCCAGAAAACAAAACTAGATTAAAGCCGCTTTAATTGTCACATATTGCATGAATTTTTTATGGCTAAAAAAAACAAGCTGTATGACTTAGGTTTACGGACGCCAGGTTGCGGTTTATGTCCAGAATATGTCTAGTATTTGAGCTCAGAGTCAGTTAATGAGGACTCTAAAACTATGTTTTATCTATTAGTGGTTTGCATTAATGAACACATGTTCTAATGTCTCAAAGCATTTTAAAACTTGTTTATTCACCTGAAGGCAAAGAGCTTGTTGTAGTGCTCTGGGTTACTGAAAGTAAAATGATATAGGTCATTCCATCAATAGGCCATTTTCAAATTACTTATAGCTTCTTTCTCAAAGCGAGTCATATGAAAATGAGATTTCATTCACATGCAAATTAAACTGTTTTTCACATGAAGTGTTTTTTTCACCAGACCTCGCTTTGATAAAGAGGCTTAGGTCAACTTGGAAATGGGCTATTAAGGATTGAACAGTATTCCTTCCACATATCTTTTATTTGATACTTGTAACAAATCAAACTTGTAACAAATCAAACGTCTAAGATAAGAAAAGTTAATCACTCTTTGGGGCTTACTAACCTGTAGTCAGGGTAGTTGCTGTTGTCATTAGTGTCACTGAAAATGAGAAAAAATGCCGGCATTTAACCAAATAGTTGAATTCGCTTTTGAATTTAAGTTATTTTTCGACAGTAATATATGAAATAATAATAATAATAATAAAAAAAAACACTGAGAAGTGCTAGTGTGAGGTTTCTGCCATTAAGGTTGCTGAACACAGTTTTCGCGCGCGTTCTTGCTAATGTGATTCAGTGCGCGCACAAGGTTACAAAATAATCAATACCCCCTCTATCTGTGCTACATTTCTTCATAATTGAACACGGTGTATCAATTGTTTTAGTCTTCTAAAGTACTTCTTCTTCAAAGAAAACAGCAGTTCTTTTTTCTGAAAGAACCATGCAACGCATGGGTCGATTAAATGCGGAATAGGTTTCTCGGAAATACGTTTCATTAGAATTTCACGAAATTTGGCAGAAAAATACTTCAGGGAATAAATAATTGGAGCTTTGATAAAAAGGTAAAATTCAACAGAGGAAAAACTAGATATTCTGGTTATTCTTCAACAAGGGATAAGTAAAGTTCTCTGATAAACTATTATTAAAGTAGTCTTAACTAGCGAGCATCGTTACAAACTTGTTGCACTTTAATGATAAAGAAAATGTCACGACTAGATTTTCTGCAAATAAGCAATACCGATTTTTAAGGCATGTTTGTATTTATTTATGTTGTGATGGCGATGGCACATACATCAGCTTAACTATCAAAGAGAATGAAACACAGGTATCAAAAATGTGTTCGGCCATCTATCAAGGGATGTACTCCTCAGTAACTGCTCGTCAGCTTCTGAATCTTTCTGATAAATATCCTAAACGATTGTTAGTTACGAACCGTGAAGGAAGGGAGTTGATTAACATTTTTACTACTAAGGATAAATTGATAAGCAAAACTTAGAACTTACTGCAAGTTTGAAGATGTGTATTATTATACGGTTCAATGCAAGGATAATATACGCCGAAGTTGGCCTTTGGTAGCGATATGTTAAGGGCTGACTTTTCCCATTTACAGTTTAAGATTCCAACCTCTTGATTGCGGTCTTCGTTGGCCTTCTTCGTTGTGACCATGCAGGATGCTAATAAGATAAGCAAGAGTTTTAGTGTGCCCGTTAGAAATGCTGCAATAATGTGCCAATGTTATATAAATTTCGTGGCGTGATTTCGATCATACAAACATTTCAGCAAAAGTGTGGCATATTTAAAGGGGCAGTGCCCCGGTTGACTAAAGAAAAGGTCCAAATGTTACCAAATATAAGTGATAAATTGATACGATTTCACAAGACAAAATAAAACAATATATATATATATTTTTTTGAAAACTACAGGGTTAAGAAAATTGTAATTCATAAAGTCTGAAGTTGATTTTTGAAAAAATCGTAATTCTCGTAAAATTTTTGAATTTTTTAGTTATTTTTTTCTTACAGCTGATGTTATTGTACTCTCAACACATTTCGGATTTTTCTCTCTATTGAAAGATAATGTAATAATGTAATAAACATGATAGATACATTAGCCGAATGTGTGATAAGTCTTGTGCTCTTGTGTTGTGAACTGGATACGTGCAAAACATGACAACAGGGCTCATTATTTCATTTAAAATATCTAGAGCGTATGCTTTTCCCAGTATATAAGAAATTTTGGAAATCGCATATATATGAATCAACGTAATGTTTAGGAAACGTCCTTCAAGAATGAATACGAAGCTCTGACTATAGGATCATAAAAAGAAATACCTGGTCTCCTTGTGAGTCTGCTTCCATTTTGAATAGAAACTTCACAGCACCTTCGGGTTGCACTTTTTTGTTGGGGTGCGTTACAGCTCAAATTGATGTGTATAGATTCGCGAGTACATACCCAGGAGATGTTGCTATGAAGTAGCTGAAAACTGTTGTTGGTCTGACGTTTGCTGTTTTCTGTACACTTTACTGTCAGGTAGGAAAGTTGAATGGATATTATTAGGTAGACTTTCTCAAAGTTCTTTTAATTTTTTTTCTGGCCTCGTGCTCGCTATCACTTCCTATTATTTACACGAGGTCGACTTGGATCAAGTCTAATTATTAGGTAAAACCTAAGGAGTGGCAACAGGCAGCTGCTGATAACATTCGGTTTTGTTTTGTAAGCAGCGACTCAATTGGGAACTCGAAAATGAGAGCTTTTTACTATAAAGCAAGCGAAATGCAAATATTTTAATAATAATAATAATAATAATAATAATTGTGGCAACAACAAAATGCTCAAATCTGATTGGTTCTTAACAGCCCTTATTTATTGCTTAATTTCGCTGGTGCAGCACCAAACTGTCCGATTTAACCTGTCCGATTACTAGCAGCTTGTAATCGGACAGGTCAAATCGGACAGTTAAACAGCCAATGAAAATTAAGCACTG
>OMLO01002331.1_pt1 | contig 15266 bp, 10 predicted proteins | sample 1674811 | NCBI WGS metagenome assembly OMLO01 (sample SAMN06265003, study PRJEB25207) | coral metagenome | isolation source: Coral host | place: Mexico:La Bocana,Puerto Morelos, Mexico | collected 2008-11-13 | reverse complement strand
TTTTCCTTAAAATCCAAGTAGCATAACTTCGGTGACAGAGAGCATAATTTTCAGAAAGTAGCATAATTTTGGCATAATTTCTAAAAAATATGAGCACTGCTAAAAGCATAATAAGCTTTTTTTTTCGAGCACAATCTACCAAAGCCTAATGTATATACACGAATCTTGATGTATATACACGAATCTTGATGTATATACACGAATCTTGATTTATATACACGGATCTTGATGTATATACACGAATCTTGATGTATATATGCAAATCTTAATGTATATATATATGGATCTTGATGTATATACACAAATCTTGATGTATATATCACTGTCCTGTCATATAAATAATGATCTTGCTGTTTTGTCCCTTTTTAACAAGCATAGTCAACGTTGTACTTGCGTCTGCGATGGTCTCGCTCGCTCGAAACTTGACCACTCAGTCCACCCAGCCATCATGATGTTTTGGCTAGTAGATAGTAAAATTAAATAATGATAGTTTATAATCCTAGTAAGACAAAGATGTGCTCACTCGGGTCTCCACTGACACAGGAACGAACGACCCAGTGAGTCTTTCAGTTAATTGATCAAAAATGAGTCAAAAGGACCATCAGAAGTATAAAAGAAGTAAATCGACTCCCACCTTCATTTTTACCCGATTTCTTCAATCGACTGGATGATGTAGACATTCCGTTTCGATCTAAATGAAGCTATGTTATGAAAAGGCGGCAAAATTGTTGGCGCGTTGTGCCGGTGGCGCGCTGTTCACAAAAGAAGTTCACTGGAGTAACCGGAGTACAAACGAGTGGAAAGCAAGTGATACAGAGTTTTCATCTGAACTATGCCTTTCCTAGTCCATCCTAAAGTAATCTATTCCGGAAAATATTAATTGACAATTGGAAATAATAGCCTTGCTGAAAAATATACACCTTTTGCAAGTGAAGTCCGATGAAGCAAGTAAGCCTGATTGTCTACGCAAACATCAGGTTCAGCAACGGTCAACCTCACTGAAGTATATTGGGAGTAGAAAAGAACAAGACACAAATGCAAGGTAACAAACTTAACTAAAGTGCTAACGTGCTGAAAATCTGTTTTTACGTTTTAAACGACTGAATTGTGTCGGTTTTTTGATCTTCCAAAGAATTTTTTTTACCGCTTTTCGTCTTCATTTAGTCGTTTTTGTTAAACACATTCACTGGCCTTTGTGGTTTCGGGTCTAGCATTTTTGTCAAGAAGTATTAACGTAATTAACGTAGGTGTATTTTTGCCCTTTACTTCGTTTGTAAGTTACTTTTCGTGCCTATTGTTCGCGACGCTGGTTATTTTTGTGACGTTTGATTCTTTTAGTTGTCGTTGTCAGTTGTCAGTAGTGTCTTATAGTCGTCGCAATTCCGACACAAATCTTTTTGCTTGCTACTCTGATATTACGTCTTTTTCCTGCTGTCTATGTTCAGCTTATTTGGGTTTTCTTTCAGCGAATTGCTGGTAAAAGTGCTCATTGACTTGGGTTTTTTCGACTTTACACGCTTTCTTAAGCCGGAGTCCTGCTAAAAGTCCTTTCCAATACTACTCCCCTGGTTATAAGCGAAGGATTAAGGAAAGGTCAACTTTGTTACAGGCGCCCTCAGATCTAACACAGGCTTACTTTACGTATTGCTCATTATTTCTTGCATTCTCGCAGTCGAAAGCTCGCCAACCTGCTTTTTTGGCCAGGTGTTTTCTGAGGGAACCTTTGGTCAGGGCCAAAAAGGTTTAGGCTACTCGATACTTGCCGTACTCTTTTTCTAACGGCTTGTAATAAGTCAATTCAGAACCTGGAGGCACAACAGAGTGTTGCGGGTTATAGCCGAAGCCACACAGGCCCAATGCGCCAGAAGCAATAAGGCACCACTTGAGGAGGTAACGAATCAAGGCGCTGTGAAGAGAGCAAAACAGTCGAGAGAACCGGATATGAGCCTCTCCGTACTAGCTGTGAAGATCGTGGCTGGGCCTGCAGCGTTATACTCGTTGAAGTCGGTTGCCGCGGCTTCATTGCAAGATCGACCAGGTCCTTCCTGTCAAACATCGGACTCCCAACGAAAACTCTCCGAGCAACAATCAAGACTCTTCAAGAAGAAGCAGAGGCAGCATCCAACTGGATCTGGCAGTCATCGCGCAGTGCTTAAGTCTGCGCTGATCACAATATCTTATTAAACTGCATCTAGTAAAGCTCTTTGACATCTGCTGCCTGGACACTCTTTGTGCATACACAACACGCTTGCTGCTATTACGCCTGACCAGGCATCACCCAGTGGCATCTGCCGCTGGCGTTGATAGCCGCCGAAACTACCATAGTTCCTGGTCAACGCCTGACGAGGGCGATGACTAGCAGTTGTTAGTTAAAGCCTCTGTGTGAATTCCTCTGAGGGAACCTTTGCTCAGGGCCAAAAAGGTTTAGCCTACTAGATACTTACTGTACTCTTTTTCCAAATAGTTATATAGATTTAGCCGAGCCTAAAAGCGAAGCTCCTGGGCCGGGTTGTTCAAAGCCCGATTACAATGTAAGCTTACCCAGGATAAGCGAGAATTTTAATTTGAGTTTTGTAAGTTTACGGTGAGGTTTTCTGTTTATGTTGTTTGGCCTTCTCAGGGGGCGGGTTTCGAGCTTGAATAATCTCACGGTCCTCAAAATACATAAAACAAAAGTAGTGAAAAACATTTCTATAAAAGAAAAATTCATACTCCGCTAATATATTTAACAATTATTGGACGAGGTATAGCTAAATATCGAGATTTGTCAGTGGCAAGGAGATCAGTTACAATTGGTAGTCTATTGGTCTACTCCCCGCTCACAAATCACGATCTTTGCGATAAACGAGTCAAATAATTGTCTTATCTTTCGATCACCAATTTTTTTTTTTCGCAGCTTAGGAAAAATATTTCATTTGTTATCATGTCAAAAGAGCGTCGTTTTAATCCGGCATAAGCAGAATACTATTTGCAACATTCTTTGAAAGCAATTATTTGCAGGTCACGTGGCTGTTTTGGTAAGTGATGAACCAGGATTAAGCCTAGCCTATTCCAGGCTCTCGATCAGTGGGGAACGCGAGCGGGCGACGAGCGGGTTCAGCGATGAGCGGGATTTCTCCTTTTTCTCTACCAGACCCCGCTCGTCGTCCACCCGCCTTTCGATCTTCCCCACTGACCGAGAGCCTGAAACAGACAAGCCAGCAGAGCTGGCTGAATAAGCATTTAACCAACCCATAAACAAGCCGAGGAAATTTCCATAAACACAACATAAAAATTACAACGTGCGTGTATCAAATCAAATCGTGATTAAGCAAATCGGACCGTCCGACTCTCTTATGATTAACGCACTCTGTCCTATAACTATTACCGACTGACCTTGTAGTTATTTGGTAAGAGTTCATAGACCTTGTATATATCTATTGTAGATCATAGCCTCTTGCTGCATAGCTAACATACTTTGTAACAAGTGGCTTTATAGAAATTTGTAATCAAGCAATTCTATACTATGCATCGAGAGATCAAAGCACCAGGTTAGCGAAATATTTTCTTGGCTCAATGCGTTGTAAGTCAACCAAACATTGCTCACATTCTCAGACTGTGTTTTATTTTAGTCGCAATGTAATCAATGTCATTTGAAAGAATACCCTTGGGCGGTTTTCGTTTGTTTGACAATCGTGGAAAGGACAGTACACAATTCAACCAATACCCTAAGCACTACAAGACGTTTTTCACCAGAGGGTGTTTTGTACAGCATATGAAGGTGGCCGGAAATTAAAGTTAGTTCCATTTGCAGGCTCTCTTTGCAGTTTCAGCGCTGAGAACACAGCTGAGATAAGCCAAAAGTATCAGTTACGGCTACGGGATCGACGGTTGACGGGCGATGGTCTCGAGGCCATGGTTTCCTTAAGTTTTGAGCAAGGTTGAATAAAACGTCCTGGTTTCTATGAAGTTTGAATAACCTTCTAAAGCTTGCGAATGTGTGGAACTTCAGAATGCATTGTGATCCTAAAACTGGCGCAGAAAATACTGTACTAAAGTTCTGTCGAGTGCTGCCAACAGATCACCAGAGCAGCTTGAACTCCACGGAAATCCAATATAAATTATGTTGCCAAACAACATCATTCAAAGCGACGGGTAGTAGGACTGTCCTTCCTGAAAACCACTGGTACAGTCCTCGCCTGAATGGAGTTTATGTCATCGGGGATTACCATGTCGCCCGAACACGATATGGCAGCTGGTTCGGGTAATATGCCGCGTGACTTCTTTCCTTAAATAAACCTTCACATCTGTTGCATATTTTCATTTCTTTTTCTTATGTTGTTTTCGAAAAAGGAACCACCCTAAAACAGACGCACGTACTTTTCCTTAAAATGACTTACAAGATATAACACTTTTCAGAACGTTTTTGAATTTACAACCTTCACTATTGGTAGAGAGAACATGTACATTAGTCCCAGCAAAACCGTTTACTTTCTTGGCAATAATTCGCACCCATAAGGTCTTGTTTCAGCCTGGTTTTATTCAACTGCACAGCAACGTCTGCTCGCTATCACCGGTTTTATATCACTAGTATTAAATCTCTTGCCGGCATCCAGATAATTGAAAAGAAGATGGCATACTTGATGACAGTGTGGAACGCGAGGTTAAATTGCTACTGCGTTAGAAATGGCTTAATTTGGAATCTATCCCTGTAAATCTAATTACACACTAGACGTAATATCTGTAACAGTTTTAAAATTTCGCTTATCTGCTAGTAACCCCAAATATTTAAAGCGGCAGAATCGTCTTTTTAGCTTGCAGGACGGACGGAATTTTAAGGTAAAGTTTAACTTTCGCAGCAAACAAAAGTTGATATGTTACTACTACCTACCTTGATATCATGTCCACAGAAAGAAATTTAAGGGGTGTATTGGTTAATGCTTCATAAGTTTACTCGATGATAAAGTGTACTCATCAGAAGTTATTTTTACGCCTTTCTACACGTTTCTTTCTTAAGGAATATTTCTATGTTGAATTTTGCTGGCTCTATGTTCTTTTTACCTGAACTGGTTAATCAGCAAGAAGGTCTTTTAATCGTTCCACTGAATCTAAGTGTTGCATGATAAAATTTCTCCCGAGAAGAGAATTTGCAGAATTTGTGGCAGGTTTTTAAAGGACGATTAATCTCTAACCTATCTAATTAAATGCACTATGAATTCGCAGCCGTAACTTTTAACAGAGAAGTTCGAGAATCTACAATGTTGATCTGAAATAATCTAAATATCATTACGCAACGTACATCAGTTATCATTGTATATTATTACCGGAAATGCTTATTGTTCGCATTTTTCTTTACATGGTATTTTACAGTGTCTCTAACTTTGTTATCTTCGCTTAAAAAAAGCATAAGTGACGACATAAAACACAATGAACAAATTAAGACAAGTTCTGAGCACGAGCCATAGGCGTGTGTTCACGCCATATTGCCATGTGTTACTGGGGTGCGATACTGCCATAACACACAACGTCTTTACATGTCTATTAAATAACAATAAAACACGAGTTCATATAAAAACGTACTCAGATAAACCAATCAGAGGGCGTAGAATGCAGTCTATTTTATAAATGTTGTTTAAAAATGCATGTATTGACTTACAGTTACAGACTGCCTTGAGGACAAAGTCCGCTAACGCTGTGTATTTTGTCGCAAATTTAATTGCAGTGATAAGAGTGAAGCCTGCACGTCAAACAAACATGTCCCCGAGGTCTTTAGGAACAAACAGTCCTGTTACTTTAATAGTGATCTATGCCTTATTAATTTGGCCGTCGATAGAAGGTAGGAAATACAATTGCATTTGTATGCTTTCAGTCTTTTATGAATTGCAAGTTAAATTGTTATTATACTGATGCACAGGTGAAAAGAAATGCTATCGAATGCTTCGGTTTCGTTAGATCTGTTCTATATATCTGCAGTGCCGTTGTAAACGAAGAAAGGGCCGATGTATGTCTTATCATCTTTGTAGTTTTATCCTAGCTCCTGGATGTTAAGGAAAAATTTAATAAATCAGTAAAATACTTTACTCTGTAATATTCGAAGTTAACTCGAGTCACCGGAGTTTTGTTCCCGGACGTATAAAACCGAATTGTGAAGGGAATGGTTTTTTTTTTGTTTTGGTGAGCTTTACTTTTCTCATTTAGTCGACTAAAAGCCGACTGGAAAACAAGAGCAAATCTAAAATAAACGATCAGGTAAGAAAGCTGAGTTATGGAATTAGAAAAGCATTAAAAATTTGAGTGAAACAACAACTCTTACACCAATAGTAAATAGAAAGGGATCCCGCAAGGGAAGCGTTCCCCTGGGATTTGTCATGAGTAACATCAATATCTTCAGTTTTCTGACTTACCCCAGGGGGGCACTTTGTTCATTATTGCATAGAGGTGTGTCGCTAAGAAACCGAAACCCTTACCCTGTATTAAACCACAATCAGCTTGCTTTTGCAAGCCTATTCTAGACTAGCCACTAAAATACTCTACCATTTCCCAAGACTACAGGTATTTTCAATGTACAAACTTTATGACCATCGTAGTCCAACATAGCAAAAATCAGGGCTTCTTTGCTTAGAACAAAAAAGACATACCACCTGAGGGAAAAAAAACTATTGTCATTCGTCACATAAATTCGCAAAAACGATCCTAATGATAAACCTTCCAGTTGGTAATTAGGCAAATCTTCTTCTCTTTAATCTTGCTCTTCCACCTTTTAATTCCGTGCTACAGCCTGCGTGTCACGGTAATATGATTTCCTTCTAGCGAAGGCTACATTCTGCGCAAGTGAAATAGCCTTCATGCAGACATCTTCAACATACGTGTGTTTTATGTATTGAGTTGTAATAACAACTAACTACACATCCATTTTGACACGATGGCTTGGATAATAGCTCTCAGTGAAATAATTCCCATATAAAAATACTTTGGAGTATGCAAGCATGTCAGGAAATACATAAAATGAATACTTGCCATCCTGCCAACTGGAAGTTTCCCAAGCTAATATCTCATCACTCCCAAACACAAATAGGAGGGTGATGGTCTCTAATTCTGTGGATGTTCTAGTGCGGGATGGGGGGTGGTCGTTATTCCACAAAGGTTTTGGTTGCTATGTGTGGCCCAGTTTTGAAACCTGTGTGTATACCCTCTTTCAGACTAAAATATGTGATTTTCCATTCCTTATTTCAGAGGTGAGCGCAAAATCAATACCCCATTTTAGAACTCTAAAATTTGTACACAGCTCATATAACCGCAGCTACCAAGAAATGGCTTCCAGTTGAGTTAACATTTAATTTTCCAAATGCGGTAAAAAAAAAAGCCTAAAAAAGACCAAGACCTTTCAAAAACTATACCCTTTGCAGTAGCACATGCCTAAATAGCCCATTTAGAGAGTTGGCCCCCCCCCGCCCTCCGCTACCCGAGCAGATGCCATGCTATACCATGACAGCGAAATCTATAAAACGGAGAGATTGAAAGAAAGCGAAGGAGAAGATTGCCGGGGAAACCAGTTACCTTGCTTGGACGGCTATGTTGCTAGCCGGTTGCTGGTCGGCACGGGTGGAAAGGGAGCCTGTTCCGATACATTGTGAGAATCGCTACACTGAAGCAGGACGTGATGTGTTGACAGGTATTTGAGGACAGCGGAAGCAATTTCACTCTACGACACAAAGCGTGAATGATTCCTTCATAAATTGGCCTCCTTTCGGAAAACGATTTTTAATTAAGTGCGGAATACTTGGCGAGACTTCAAACATGCAAAATCATCCAAAATGACCTGGCCTGTTAGAACTGTGACCTTCTGGATTTCGCTGCAAGGATTTGAGAGCTTGATTTTGCTCCTCTATACTATGATCAGCTTTACTTAGCTTGCGAAAAAGGTTCTATCTCTAATCTTTTTTTCGCTTCACTGACAGTTAAATAGAGCTTCAAGGGTTTACACAAAACCTCCCTGCTTTTGTCCGATTAAGGCGGATTTTTAATGGCGTGATACTGTGAAAGTGTTGAGTTGCATTAAAAGTGCGTGCTTAGAAATTGACCACGTGCAGGAATTCATCGATGTAATGGCACCGAATTCGATGATGAAACATCACTTTTTTTTTCATTTTTTCCCACGTACGTTACCAGTTGATATAGAAAATTGTTTTTCGTTGGTTCGTTTTATGTCTTCGTATCTCACGTAATCTCGAGCTAACTCAAGTAAAAGATGTTCTATTACAAAGTTGAAGCTTATGTGAGCACGATGTCATCTTGCAAAATTAATGATGGTAGTAATGGTAATAAAATTTGTCATTTTCTGTTAACTGGTAAAAGTTTTTTTATTTCACATTCTTTTTCTTCTCCAGCAGCCGCCTGTCAGCTGTCATGTTCGAAATCGTTCTCTCATCTCTATCAATCTGGCTCTTTGCTAGTAAAACAGTAAAAAGGCGTAGACAAACATAGACTTAAATTTTCAGTGTGACACCAAGGCGCTTTTAAATTGACCCGAACGCCCATTGCCCTGTATGGTTTTTGTTTCATAAATGTTTACAAGACTTCGAATGATAAATGATACAATGTTTTCGTGGTTTTCTTTTTGGATAAAAATCTTAATCTCTTCTAATTGCAGACATGTTGGTCATTGTTCATAGTAAAGAACCTTCCCTTGATTAATTAATTAATGACCTAGATCTATCAACCTGTTCCTAGGCTGTGTTCCGGGCCATATTATTTTTTGGCTTTATTTTCCATTACAAGGATTATTCAGCACGATATTGACCTCGTTACCCAAACTCCACACACAGACTTGAAATTTCAGAAACCGTAGCAAAGAAGTCACCACAAAGACAAACAACAACACTGAAAATAGTCTGTGAATTAAAAATGTTTCTGAATTTAACGTAGGTCTTGACGTATTTGCCTGGTTCATTTTTATTTTCTTTGTAGCGATTTTGTGTTAAAGAATGTATCTACGTACCGGCCTTTAAGTTATAAAAATATGTTCGATTGACATTGTTTCCTCGGTTCGTTACAATCTTACAAATGACGTGAATTGATAAGTGGACGCGGAAAGAAATGAAAGAGTAACAAAAAACAAGACGGCAAAATACATGAATATTATATTTCAGTCAATATTGATTTCAACATAATTGGAGACCTCAGTGCTTTGTCAACAGCGCAAAAGATATACCTCTCTTGAACTCACCCTATCGCGCGATTTGTGATAACAAGTTTTGACGTGACTTGTCCCTGCTGGGCTCTAACTCAGTTGGAATCGGAAGTGGCCATCATTTCCGAATTCCTGGTAATTTCCTGTCTGCTTGTCAGATCAAGCGGACCTGGACAGCTATATAAATTCTAAATCCCTGTAAGCGGTTCATTACTCGTTCTACATTCGTTCTGAAATCTGCTCGGTGGCTTGTGGACTTGTTTAAGTGGCTAGCGATGGAAACGAAATCCATACAGGTGTTAACCTGTCTTGCGGGCCTCGTGCTGTTCGCTTGTGTCCATGTAGCAGAAGGTATGTCGTGCACGCTGTTTCTTGTCGGTGTATGTGTATAAATATGTAGGTAGGTGGACTTCAGATATTTGCTTCAAGTTACACGATTTCTTAGTCCTACATCACGGTTTTATCCTCTGCAGTTTGTCTTCTTTTTCAAAGATAGTGACAGATGATGAAGAAAAGATGGTGTTAATCAATTTGATTATCTTAACTTCGTGTTGTTTTCAGTGTTGGGCAGAGTTTGGGTGTTAGCATTGCAATAACTGAAAAAAAGTACCTTTTCTTTTCAAATCCTTAACGATGACGAAAAGAACTTGTTAATGGATTTCTGGGTGAAGACAGAGATTAATTTTAGGTGAGAAATCTTAATGCATCATCCTGTAGTGCCGGCCGATACCGCGGCTTTCCTGACTTTACCTAGAATCATTACTCAGTTTTCTCAAAGATATTTTATGCCGGTCTGCTCTAAGGGTCAACAGGGCTAGGATTGTAAGCTAAGGCTTCGAGTTACTTCGAGCGAAAACTTGGCTGTCAGGGACTCTGCTCGTTTATGGACAAGAGGGCAGAATTTAGAAGAACACTAACACTGATTGACGCGCACCTGTGCACGTGATAGCGGTAAGATCAAAGTTCGGTCAATCACAGAACAGTTTCTAGGCCTAAATTATACTAGGCCAGCCAAGATAGCAATAAACGACCATAAATATTACGGAGCTCTGAATCTATACCTATGTCTTTCAGAGAAAAGAACCTCCTAAGATCTATATATCTGCATTCGCAAGAAATAAATGATTCATCTTATTGAATTGAATCATGATTCATCATGGTTATTTGCTCGAGATTTATTTGTAATGCTGTTATGATTTCTTTTGCTCTTTTGCTCACGTTAACCACATGTCAAAGCGCTTAGAAGACACAGTAAAGCTGTGCTTTTTATGTCGGTTTTAGGTCTTTTACTGACCATGGAAAAAGACAGAGGGGACAAATTTATCTTTATCAAAGAAAAAGGTGACTGGCTATTGATTTCACGGGTTTTTGAAAACTCAATGTAAATCGACTTGTTTATTTACCCTGTCTAGGAAATCGTGATGTCCTTTCATTGGCCAAAAGGCTTGGCTTCGTAAAATCGTGGGATTTTGCATGACCCGATAAGCACAGGTCGGCGCTGTGCAGCCAACCAAATGAACCTTTCCTAGTCTGTCTCTTTTCAACTTGAGATCACGTACGAAAAAGAAACGCGAATAAAACGTGAAGACGACAAGACCGTCGAGAGTGTCTAGGCGGGGCGCACATCGACAGACGGATTAACGCAGATATCCCGTGGAGTGACGAAATCCCCGCTGAGAATCGTGTCTCAGCAGCTAAAATCTACTTCGCGCTTTTATATTCACAAAAAATCCTCTTAGACGCCTACCTATTATAAGTTTCAATAACAAGTTAAACAAATAACAATATTTTTTTGGTTACGTTAAGAAGCTCTATCATGTAAGTAGCTAAAGCGCAGAACAATGGATTTAAAATTAAAGAGGAAGGCAGCCCGGGGATGGCAGTAGTGGTTTTGCTCCCGGGGTTTTGCTTTTATTAACCGGTCCAGGTGCTTTCCAGTTTCTTATTGTCAGTATTTGACTTCTTTTACTTTATGTTTGGTAGCTAAGGATATTTCATGATTTTCCAGCTTAACTGAATATTCCTCAGTAAAATAAAAGAAAGTACCCGATACATTTCTTTCTAAAAACTTTCGAAAGAATGAAACAGTTGAAGATCTTACTCATCGAGCAGTTCTTACTTATGTTTTGCATTTAACAGACCAAAAAACAGGAAAGACAATCAGCAGCTGGTTGTCATAGGTGAAGTGATGAAAAAATATCAAGTTATGTTATGTCTAGCAATCCAAGTGGCGGATACAGATGGGTGGCAAAGCCGTGCAAGGTTAACAGAAACTGCCCTGCCTCACTCAAAATACTAAACGGCAAAACAAAATTTGATCCAGTATATCATCACAAGGTTCCAGTGGGTTAAGTGTATTCTCTTTGCTAGGTCACTTTTGTGTTACTCGCTTCTCTCTCGGGACGTTGCACCTCGAACCTCGCTACCTCTTTCCCGTTGGAGAGAAGAAGCTTAGTTCATTGTGTGATTGTGATCAAGTTAGCAAATGTACGTCGTGCAGGAAATTGAGTAATAAGAAAGTAAACACGTATACAAATCTTCACTGGAAGAGAGGAGGAAGAGTTCGAAAGTGGTCAGTCAATAGCTCAATTTGGCGAGATATAGCGACGAACAAACAACGGGCGAGCGAGTAGGTTTTCTGCATGACTTGAAATCGCACAAATCCCGCTAAAGAAGCGATATGTGTATTTTACGGATCTTGTATTATTTTTAACGTGTCGAAATCAACAAACGGAAGTGATGGGATCCGTGATTGATTTGTTGTCGGAAAATGATTAACCTTGAACCTTAACAAGACACAGAATAAAAAATGTAAATATCTTTTGACCCGCTCGTCACCCGCAGCTTTTCGAGCGAGAGCCTGGAATAGGCTAGCTTTGCTTTTATCAGCAGAAACTGAGATATCTCAAACCCTGTAACGGCTTCCTTCCCGCTGACAAGAAATATGAAGCTACACAAGTCTTTTCATAGCGAACTGATTCAATAGTCATTCGTTTTATCTGGTCGCTAATGCTTGGCATTTGAATTCAATCTTAGGAATCAAGATCTGTTTCCTGAAAGACGAGTGCAAAGAAGCGGACCGCGTCTACCAACCTATCCCCATTCAGGATTGCTGTCAGTCGCCACAAAATGCAAACGGAACTTTGTACTACCGTATTTCTAACACCTCCATCCCTCTCTTCTTCCAAATTTTTCAAGCCAGGTCCTCCTGTATGGCATGTGGCCCGCGAACTAACCCTAAACCAAGCGGTAGGTCCGGCTGTAAATAGAATCATAAATGCTGTAAAAAGAGCGTAAATTTGTAGAAGGCATGGCTGGAACATGGGCCCCATACAAGAATTATACAAAAAAATACCCTTAACAAGATAACAATTTCATTAAAACGTTGAAGTGAAATCAAATATTAAATTCGAAATGATTCAAAACAATTGGAAGAATTAACAACTGTAAAGTAAAAATTAAAATTAATTAACGAGTTGTACGTTTTAAATGATTGGAAACCTTAACTTACTTGTTCATTGATTTCCGAAAAGAGTAACAACTAATGATGTCCAAAAATTACAACTAAATTGTCTAAATCCTGTGTAAAGAGTGTTCGGTTAGCTTTGAAAAAGACCTAGAGAGTTTGAATCTCCCACTTCACAAGAAGGGCGACCCACATACTTTATTTGGTGCTGCCAGAGAAAATGCTTACTGAGAGAACTTTGTTGTGACTTTTTCGGGTATCTGAGAAGAATGTCCTCCATTTTCATTACGGCGTATGTTTCTTCGAGTGCGTACAAAGACTTCCAAAGTTAAGGCAGCAAGGGAGTTATAAGGCAGTGTCTAGGTGCATTCCAAATCAACAACCACATGCGTTCTCAGTGGACAAGTTGTAATAACGCAGTTCCAAGTTAAAATATGTGCAGTATCACACAACTTCTAGAGATAAGAACGGAGTGTATCGTGCTAACTTTGCTAGAACGCATGCGTCTTATATGTCTTGTTCTACCACAAAGAAAAGCACATAACGTTCGTGTGTAAAATGTGTCTTCCACCTAGTGACGTAACTAATCTTCTGCGCAAAAAGAAAAGAATGGTACCACAAAAAGAGCAACTGGTTTTCTAATAATATAGACCTTTCTGATGTAACGCAAATACAACACGCTTTATGTAATACACACAGGTGCCCCACACTAGGTGGAAGACTACTTACTTAATCGTATCTAAAATTCTCTGTTATGACTGGTTCTCAGAGCGCCTATTTCACGTTAATCGGAGTTCGATTATGTGGGTGCCCAATCATAGGTATCCAAACAACTTTTTCTAACTGGATACCTGTAATTGGATACTTACCCTATTTGTACGTCAATTACGCCCGTTTTAACGGCTTGTTTCTAACTGCCTTTTTGATCAAGAGAAGTTCTCAAAAGACTTCAGTTTTATTTCAAAATCTGTTGTAGATACGATTAGTTAGTAATTGAACATGCGCGTGTCATGCAATTCAGGAAGTAATCGTGCTCGTAATCTGAAATCGGCTTCGCGCTTTGAGCTGGTCCGATTCTGAAATTACTCGTCTGATTACTCCCTGAATTATACTTTACTCGGTCTACTTACTTTAACTAATGAATTACTACTAGTTAATTGGTTTATTAATTGATATTAATTTATAAAAGAGACATAAAAAATTATACCCTGCTCTACCGCTTTAGCGAACAGCAGCCCTCTAAGCCTCCTCCTCTTATAGTGCATTCTGCACTAAATTCTTGTTTACAAACAACAGCTCTAACTTCTTGTACAATTTACTTGTGCAGTGTCTGAGGGCAAGGTAGAAAGTTCCCCCGATAAAGTCTGCACGGCAAGGGCCAGGATGATGCCGAACGGACAATTAAGATGTTTTTGTAGTGGCTGTAGTCGCAAAACATACCAGCCAGTGTGTGGCAATGATGGCGGTAACTACAGCAGTGAGTGTGAACTTCGAAAGAAAGCTTGTCGTCATCGTAGATTTGACATGGAGGTGGCTTACGAGGGAACCTGCCAATGTAAGTTATCACTGACGTCCAGCTACAGAAATCTTCCTTGTTTTTTTTCGAACTATTCTCTCGTTAGTACTGAGCGTGTTCCTGTGTTCAAACTACACCCTGGTGATAAATCAACAAAATGTTGCAAAGCCTACTTAGAGGGTTCTAAAAAAAATGAGCCATGTTTAAAGTGAACTGCAAGGTAACTGTTTTTGTTAGCTCCCCGCAGCACGTAGCATAGTTTATATCATAACACTGTACTCATGAATCTCTGAAGTTGTCCTGTGTATCGTTTCTCTCAGACGGATGCGACAAAGTGGTGTGCCGTAACAATGGCACTTGTATGGTTGATCAGTATAAGCGTGCCTCCTGTGTTCAAAGCTGTGACTCCCTCTGCTTCAAACGAGGCAAAAAAGATGGGCCCCTGTGTGGAGCAGATGGTGTTCAGTATGAAAGCAGCTGTCATCTCAGGCGAGAGACGTGCAAACAAGGAAAAGCTATTGGCATGGCTTACAAAGGCAAATGTATTAGTGAGTAATACATGTTTACATGTTAGATTGCATGAATAATATATTTCGTCGTAGATATGAAATCACGATTAAGGGCCAACATAACCTGTCATAAGGCGCTCTTTTTTGGTGGTGCCAGTGAAATAAGCAAATTTGGGGGGGGGGGGGCATGTTGTAGGGACATATGTATGAACGTGGTGCAGGGACATCGTGAAGCAGGGTCATGGTGCAGCAGGATTTAGGGACATAGCGTAGCGGGTACAAGGTGAACGAACATGATTTAGCTATGTGGCGTGGAGATATTGCCATGCAGCGAAATATTCCACTTTGGTATTATTATTATCCAATTCTTATTAATTGTACTGTCGCTTTTATCAGTCAGTTGATTAGCGTTTATTATCTTGTATAGAGTCTTAAGGACGTTCGCGCTAATTGTTTCTGCGCATCCTTACTGCGCACGAAATTCACACGCCACGTCATGCATCGAGTGCGCGCGCTAAGTAGTAAAAAAAACAATAATAGGGCAAATAGCCGTCGCTTTGACTTTGCGTGGATTTAACGATCTTGGACGTTCGGTGACCCCTATTT
>OMLO01002330.1_pt1 | contig 15267 bp, 9 predicted proteins | sample 1674811 | NCBI WGS metagenome assembly OMLO01 (sample SAMN06265003, study PRJEB25207) | coral metagenome | isolation source: Coral host | place: Mexico:La Bocana,Puerto Morelos, Mexico | collected 2008-11-13 | reverse complement strand
CAAAGGCAGCATATTCTCCTCAGTTATTTTAAGACCCTGAGTGTTGGTCCGGTCTGGGACTCGAACCCGAGACCTCCTGCACGGCAGTCCGACGCTCTACCAACTGAGCTAACCGGTCGGCGGTTCAGTTCAGTCTCTAAGCCAAGCTGGCTCTCTCCTTTCACGCCTCGGTCTCTGACACAGATCAGCAACTGGTGAGATACTCTCCACAAGAGTCTCGGGCTGATGAGCCATTCTAGGAAATATTGGCGCTCGATCGTTTTTGTACAGACCTCGCTGCCAAGTACGGCCCTCGCGAGGGGTTAGTAAGAGGTTTATATAACCTTAGCTCGAAGAGCAGGAATAGCTGTATTTTCTGAGACAACGATTTTCCGGTAAACATAATGGCTTTCCCTTTTTGCTAAAATAAAAAATCATGATATAGTTACCATTCTCGCCTCCTTGAACCAACTTTGAATAGCCTTCCATCTCGTTGGACAATGTTTCTTAGCCCCTTCAATACTGCTGCATAGCTCGTATGCTTTAGAATTCGATTCGTTCTCAGGAAATGCCTCATGATTGAAGTAATTATCAGACGAGTTTAGCTTGTTTTTGAATAGTCTGATGGCTTCTGTTTCGTTGGCTTCTCCAGTATCTCTCTTAGCTACTTCCACGGCCTAAGAAGGAAAAAACACAAGAATGACTTGGTTTGAAAGAAATCTTGCGATATGGCCTATTTTTAGAAGGTACGTCGAGAAAACTGTGAGATTTGAGGAGGAAATTCATAGCACTTTGCAAGATGTTGGCCGAGCCTAGACTAGCACTTCCTCCCACGGGCGGGTAGGATGTAAAAATGTGAAATGAGTAACGAAAATACAAAGCTGGTGTTGTTGCAAATTACGACTAAATATGGTAAAAACGAGTATCAGAGGATATCTGTTATGCAAAAACAACAAAACACAATTTGTTAAAATATTTTTTATTTTCAGAATCTTGATTAAGCGTGACTGCAGTTCTAGTATCAATTCTTTGTTCTGTTAGAGCAGGGTTTTAGTTGATTAAAAATCCGTGTGTAAGTGTAATGGAATCGCTTAGGGTTAGGTTGTGAACAGTTCATCAAATGAATTATCCACTGGATAGTAAAGGATATCAAGACATTTTAATAATGCATCAAACTACTTTAAATCGAAATAAAATATCAGTTTATTTGATAAACTAGAAAATATGTCACAAAGGTAATAAACAAACTAAACAGAAACAAGGACGGCTATCACTGACGACGATTGACACGGGGAGGGGGGGTGCTCCCATAACAAAAGGAGGGCGGTGAACATCGTACCTTTTAGGGATACAAGGGGTTTTTGTACCTCGCAGTAGTGTTTTCAGCCTCAAAGGTCCACAGTGGGAACTCATTTAGAGTATTCAGCCCAAAATAATATGACAAGAGATAAGGTACTGCTTTAGAATTGGTACCTCTTAGGGGCCACGCCCACAAAACAGAATCCTGGTAATTCTTAGGGTTTCTTTCAAAATTTCCGATGCGTACCCCCGTCCTTTTTATATAGGAGTCCTACTCAGGGGATGGGCCACCCCCTTCGTTAAAGACGATGGTCTACTTTGCAACTATAACCTTCTTGTACTAACCAGTGGGTATAGTTTAGCCAACTGCTTCCTTCCTACATCTTGCACAAGCTGCGGAGTCATGTCATTTCTCGTGAAGTAAGACAATATCATAGCGTATGCCTTTTTACCGTCTAACTTGTCACCGGTAGATAAATTTGTGTTCGTCGGCCAAGACGTATTTTCTCCGCCATCAACCCAAACGTGTTCAAGTGGCAGAGAGGCCAACCCACTTGAAAAATTGCTTGGGACACAGAAGCGGTAATGTTCGTGCTCTAGATACCTATCGACGAAAGGAAATGTTAGTTATGCTGAAAAAAGGTGCTCTCCGTTTCTTGGTGGAGGCACGGTGGCCTCATGGTTAGTGCACTCGCCTCCAGGTCGAGCGGTCCAGGTTCGAGCCCTGGCCAGGGACATTGCGTTTAGGTTTAAGACACTCTACTCTCACAGTGCCTCTCTCCACCCAGATGTAGAAATGGGTACCGGCGAATGTAACGCTAGGGGTAACCCTGGGATGAACCTGCCTCCAGGGGGTAGTAGAAACACTGCTACTAAAACCGGAGTTGAGCGCCGGCCTGATGGGCCACTTGGCCCGTTTGTTTTTCTTTGACCCCTAGTAGGGGAACTCAAGTATAAAAAGGTCAGGGGGTGCTCGTTGGAAATTTTGAAAACAATCCCTAAGAGATTCCAGGATACTGTTTTGTGGGCGCGGCCTTAATTTTTTGCACTCCTTAAAGTTACCGATTCTTTTCGTTAGCTCACTTCACTTAGAGGTGCCGCGAACGCTCCTGCTGTAGGACCTTCCGAGCCTGAGCACCCTAAGGTGACGAGCACCTCTGTCCTTTTTTATATGGGAGACCCCATCGGGCTCTGACTTCATTTATGGTGCTGAAAAAAAGTGTACCTTAGCAGCTGGTTCATTGGTTTTCCCATATATTCCACCAGGTATTCACTCATAGATTGCTTCACAGTTTTACCACTATGATTATGGCGCCACTCCTTCTTCATTTCGTCTGTGAGGTCAGAATAGTACTGATCTTCCAAGACAGCTTTGACGTAATCCTCGTCCAAAATACCTGGAGATAAGGAATAGTAACTTGTGACGGCACGTAGTTTATATGGCAGGAAACTATTCTGAACTAAAATTTCATTATTTCTGCCTATTCCAAAGTCTCATTGAATATTTCGAAACTTCCTCACCCTTCAAGTTGGAATTGGAAAAAGCGAGCCAGGTAGCGGAAAGGAGCGAAAACTTGGGAAATACAAATCGTTGTTGCTGAAGTGTGCGAAGCCAAAGTTCGCGGGAGTGACAGACAAGAACTGTATAAAGCTCTCACTTAGGGCCGGGTTGTCCAAAGCACGATAAAACAACCCAGGATTAGCGAGAATTTTGACTCCGGTTTTGGAACTTTCCTGTGTGGTAGTCTGTTTACTGTTGTTTGTCCTTTATACAAGAAACATTAATACTTCGATCAACTTTTTATCTTGGGTTAGCGTCAACCGGCTTTCGAACGACCCGGTCCAGATGCTGATGTTAAAATCACTAAAACTCGTCACACAGACGCGGAACTAAAACTTCCAGAGAGTTTAGAAAAAGGCTGAAAGCTCAACAGAATAAACACAAACTCCGACCGACAAAAGGTTGCCCCTTTAACTTCCGTTCCCACCGCCTTTGATCACCTCTTGGCCGGAGTATCCGCCCTTCGGGTCTCCGAGGATCGGATAAAAAAGGCTGAAAGAGCTTACCTGTCTCGTTTTTTAAAGCTATGTTGAAATATCTGCTTTTGAGCGCATCTCGTCCAGCAACACAAGCCTCTTGACTGTAAACCATTCCGTGAAGTTTTCCCATCTTCAAATTTTCCATGTACCTCAGAATTCCCTGCTTGTGAACTTTCAGCTTGTTCTCTATCAATGTGAGGTCTTGTAAGTTTTCAGGTTTTAAACTTTGTAGCATCCCATGTAAATGCTGCCCAACGTCACAGATTGGTTGTTTGCTGCAGTGAAATGTCGGCCCCAGCATCCAATCTCCAGCGTAAAAGTTCATATCGAAAGGATGTCCAAACACCGTTTTTAAGTAGTGTTTTAACTGCGATAGCGCTTTGCGTTCTCTTGGTTTCAGCTTGTCCGAGTTTACACTTATTTCGTTAACATCCTTGAAGAGATTACTTGCCGCATCTGTGACGCCTTTGATGTACTCTGGTGTTGGATTGTAGGCGCTGTACTTTTTCTTGATGTCCTCACGAGTTGCATCAGGATCATCTGGCAACTTAAAAGGCAGCTTTTCGTAGTAGGTCTTCTTCGCACGTAAAATGATCCCGTCGAGGTCGATTCGTTTTGCTTCTTCGGAATACTCACAAAATGAAGACACTTGCTTTTCCGAATCTCCCTGGCAATTCTTTATGTTAGCTAGAACAATCAGTACAATGCCCACAATTAAAATTGTAACTGCAATTATAGCGAGAATGATCAACAGGATTCGAGCCTTGGAGTAGGCAGACTTGTTCTGTTTAAAAAGTGGGCTTTCGTCATCCATCATTGGACTTCTCTCTTCTGTCATGCCTGTACGGGATTAATAATAAGCCTTGTTGGTGGAATGGCCCCGATGTCGCACTGCGTAATTTCTACTCTCCGCCTTGCGGTACTGAGTTAGTTTAAAACGTAATATATAAAACGTAAGGGACAGTGTTTCATTGCCATACCCAAACACTGAAAAGAGAGTTTAAAATACGACGCGCAACTGAGTATTTTTGACGAAATTTGTGGTGTTTTGGATAGCTGATGAAACACTGTCTCGAGTTTTTGATATGCCTTTTCAATCAAAGCAACACCTAAGGAACAAACGGAGACTGTGAAGTCGTCAAAATCTATGCCGGGTATCCAAACCCCCCTCACGGTTATGATTTTCTTTATTATAACTTAATGAATTTCATTTGTAATGGTGGGATTGTCTTCGTTTTCTTGTTGGACCCGGTTGACATATCGCATTTCTGCCGTGTCGAATTCAATTCGGCAGAAATTCGACATCTGAGTCAGCTGACGCATTTCCGTCCCACTTCGACTGGTCTTGTTGCATTATCCGACAGAAATGCGACACCGATTTCAAACGTCGAATTCCTACCTTCGTGCGTAAACTTGGTCGGACTAAAGAAAAAGAAGAAACTTGGCCATTCCGGTATCAACGCTATCTGGCAGGAAAGTACAGTAGTTCAATGGTCGCGTGGCTGATAACGGCTAGCCAGTGCGATCTGCTCCGACGCCTTCTTTGAAAGGCCAAGTAAAGTTAGAGTTTTAATTTGTGGCCTTTGCTGGAGATATTGCAACACATACTGGATTGTCAGTCTCCACGGCCTTCTCTTTCCATTGACAATTTCCCACAAGATTGAAGTCCTTCTTCACTCAGTGTCTTTGTCTAACATATGAAATACTCTACGTTTAAAACATTTTCCGCTGACCGACATGCCCGACAGTACATTAATTCCGAATTCAGTACAACACAGGTGCGACGTGTGGATCGGCAGTCGATTTTTTGCCGCATTTATTTGAATTGAATTCAACAGGGCAGAAGTGCGACGTATGAACCGGGCCTTAGTTTTAGTCTAGATTGAGAAAACTAATACACATATATATACAGTCGCGTCAGTAGTCTATGACCCGGTGCTTCAGATGTATCATTTATACCCTCGAGTCAACTCTTTTAACCCTTAGTTAGCCTGCGTAGCAAGTGTTTTCGTCGGATTGAGAAGCAAAGAACTTTCAATGTTTTGCCCGCGCGAATAATAGGGCGAGCGAGAGTCAAAAAAACGAGGAAAACATCGAAAATCCAGTTCCTCGGTCTTTCTTTGCTCCCCAACTCCACGGAAACGCTTGCTACGAAAAAAAAACCCATGAAATCAAGAAAATGTCTTTTATAAGAACGTTGAGACTGAGGTTAAGAACATTCCTCAAGTTAGGCTGAAATAACGTTTTATTTTGTTCTATTTTAAATGCAAGCATAAAAAAAGATAACAAAATTGTATACTTAAGAGCATGCTCTTGCTCAAACGAGTTATCGTGACAGCCAATTTCATTTTTGCAAAGAGTCCAAATTCTTTGTCTTGTAAACATTCATAATTCTTGCAATAATAATCAGACACCTTCTTTGATACAAATATTTCATTAATATTTTGGGATCAAGAATATTGTTCAAACTGATTAAACGATAAATTGGTAACTGAAATTCAGAAACTGGTGAACCGATGACCGCAAGCAAACCTTAGTGGAACTCACCGAAAGCAAGCCGGGGACCTCAGTGTTAATCATATGCAGCGAGCTAATCTAGCTGGTCTCGGTCATTGATACTTTGATATAAAATGTTACAAATAATTTCGGCCCTTGCTATGTCAGTAAGGTTCGTCTATCTAAGCCCGATCGAGGTCAAGCCTGAGATGGGCCCGCTTCTCGAATGTCCCGAAAATTTTTCGCACACGGAAAGCCATAGCAAAATCTCAGATCTTATCATTACAGAACTGTTTTATTCACGTATATAATTCACATACTTTTAATATGAACAGAGGTTTTAGAAACATATTGACTGGCTGGCTAAGAATGTCACGAGCAATTCGGAGCGAACCGCGGGCCCAAATCAACCTCAAATCACGAGTGAACATCGAGTCAACCACAAGTCAAGCCAGTTTCTTTCTTTTTTCTTTTTGTTTTGTCCTGAAAAAAGAAACAGATTGTAGGATGAATTATACACTGATAACATATACCAAAAAGATATTCTGAAAATTCTAAGTATAAAAAGTATATTTCCCATAATCTATATTGTTTTTGGTTTGAATCGTGGTTGACTCGTGACTCGAGGTCGACTTGGGCTCGCGGTTAGCTCGTGTATCGCTTCAGCTCTTCAATTAAATTTGAAAATTCGGCCAACGCAATGAGATGTTTGTAAGAAAGATTCCAGTCACACTAACGGTTTCTTCAGGCCCCAGACCGAAGTAGCGGCCTTTCCCCTTCCCTCACCCACCGCCTCGAAAAAGGCGGGCCTTAGGCCCCAGTTATAAGGCCTCGGGTACCCGAGCAAGTTAACATTTCCTTTTGTCGTTGTAAAATTCAAACGACCGTTTATATGAATGTCCCCGAGTTGTCTCGGGGGCAAGACAACTTGGGTAGACGAGTTGTCTCACCTCGGTAGGTAAGATAACCCTGGCAGGCGGGACAACTTTTCATCATATAAACACTCGGCGTGGCGAGTGTCACGAAATGCCTAGGCACTTGCCTATTTAAGGGTTTAAACCATAAATTTGTATCAAAGAAGTGAAAATTAACTTCGCAAAGCCCAATGTGATCGAATGACTAAGGGAAAATCAAACAAAGAGGGCCATCTGCACATTTGATTATTAAACAGAGGTTAAGAATGACTCGGCCTGTAGAGAAACCGTTTTCTCATATAAACGCTCGATAAAGTTGTCTCATGGGGAGAGTTGTCTCGGGTACCCGAGAACATATAACTGATTCCTAAAGTCGCGTAGATCGTTGGTTTCTTTTTGTTTCGGCACGTCGAGTTTGGTTTCGTTCTGCAAAATGTTAAAATCGAAAGAATTACGAAGGGACAAAAGCGATCAAGTCAATGAGCCCCTGTATAAACTCACGTATCAGAATCACCGTCCTACACGGGTAAACGTTCAAGTCGCTAATGTTGTTCTGAGGTGCGTCGAGTTTTTTCGTTCTCATTAAATAATCTCACAACTTACATGTATTGCCGAGTTCGTCACGGTCCAATTCCTGAGGTGAAGCCCCAGCCCTCTAAAATGTTGTCAACTACTTTTAGATACAGTCGTAATATAATCACCTAGTGGCGCACATGATTTCCTCGAGCTCGGACGAACTGAAAATCAGCATTTATTTGCTACTTTAATTAGCTACCGAATTGAAACGGCATCGGCCATCCTGAAAACTGGGACAAGTTTCGATCTAAACTTCGATTTTACATTTTTACAGTTACATTGCAACCGACGCATTTATTCAAGAAGGTTGATTTGAGAAAAAAAGCATTCATACTGACTGATACATTAGAAAACTTTGGGATAGAAGGGCAAAGCTTACTTGCGTGGCTGGTGGTTCCTGGTGAAGAACTAGCTCAGTTTTCATAACTTAAGACTGCCTCAGCAAATGTGATCAGCAAATGATTTTAAGTTTAAAGTTAAGTTTGTCACGAAAGATTGCATGACGCTGATAGATCAAGTTACTGTACAAGAAGGGGAACAAGCGCAGAGTTCAGCGTACACGGCTAACAGGAACGGGGGTGTCATCCCAACAAGGGATTCGTTTCCCTTCCTCGTTTGCTCCTCTAGGACGAAAAAAGATAGGAAATTGGAATTTGACGTAGGTAGCTTTGATTTACCTTTATTGTTTTAATATTCAAAAATAGCCATTTAAAGAACACAAACAAAAGGCCGATTGGAAAATGAAACCAGTTTTCTTTTGCAAATAACAAAAGAAAATAAATTCGGGACAAAAACACTTGTACAGTGCACTAATTGTTACAACTCCAATTTGGCTTGTAATAGTCCAATGCCATAAAACAGTTCCGAAAGTCTACATCTATGAGAACAACCGCTACGTCTGTTAGACAGCCGTCGGGATAAAGAAGATAACCGCAAGAAAAATGAAAATTCAAAATAATTTAGCTCCTTAAAGTTTACATGCATAAACAGTCAACTCTAACCCTAACGGCTTAATTTGAATAACACATTTTCAATCAGTTATAAATGTATTGACGTATTGTTATTCAAATATATATCGGCGCCATAAATGTCATTTTAAAGTGCCTATTTGTATCGGCAATGAGAACGCATAAGAGCGGTCTTTTACGTCATAATACACCGGAGAGAATAAAAAATGTAACAAACATCGGTCATTTTGGGTTCGTGTGTCAAAAAAAAAGCACTGGGGCAGGAAAATGATCTGATTAAAGCTGTGTTTTTCAAATTCGTCAAAGAAATTGTTTTAACCGTCCCTGGCAAAAAGAAAAAAATAAACGTCACTTAAAACGTGTCACGACAATTATGGCAAGTTTCAGGCTCCATAGGTCAGTAATTTGGCATCAGGTAATTCGCACTCTCAGGGAAAGAAAGCAGAAACCGGTTTCCGCGTGTCTTTGCACATCCACAGCTCTCCTTTTTGTAATTTTACATACTCTAGCGACCGCCTGTCTAACACGAAATTACCCGGCTGTGGCCACGGAATTGAACAACTATTAACATCAATTATATTGACTTTAATGGTTCGGAAATAGACTAAGTTAGAACACAAATTTATCCTAGGAATGATCCTGGTTTCGAAATGCGCGATTGCACACGGAGATCTAATTATTCGGCTCACTTCATTTTCGACATTTATCGTAACAGAAGAAACTATCATGTTAGCTGCTGGTGCCGTTCTCAACGTTTAAATTTAAGACAAGATCATATGCAGGAAGATACTGAACGCTACCAGGAGCCCGTGGGCTCCTGACGCAATCCAAATTACTATTCAGTTCACAGATTACGATTAAACAGCAAAAAGTGTATTTTACTAGAAACGACACTTAAAGCCCCATAGGTAAGCTTTTATTTCATTGTCGTAAAAATAACTACTCCGGCCAATGACACATTACGCAGTCAAGCCAATGAACCAATCAAAACCCAATGCAAATACATATAGTGGAAACAAAGCGCGGGAAAACGTGTGCCGGGTGAGTCGCGATTTTTGTTTCATTTTACTTCTCATTAGATGATAAAGTTGGGAGAATTTTCAAAGCCAATCGCTTAAAATGCTAATGGAAACCTAAGCAAATGCAGATTTCTTTTGACACTTAAGTGAAAAACACTTTCTAGAGATGTGTGCAAGAAAGATTATGCGTGCGCAAAGTCAACGTTATGTGCCAGTGTGTGTAGCGTTATGTGTGTGTAGCGTTACGTGTGTGTAGCGTTAGGCGCGTGGCTTTAAGATTTAGTTTACATGAATTGGTCTTTCGTGTTCGATATTCGCTCTCTAAGGAAGTGAATTTGATTTTGTCCTAAGCATAATGTCTGTTAGCTTCAAAGTACTGCTGTTTTCCCGACTTCGTATCATCATTTTTTACCGGTTCTCTCTTGGGTGGATTCAGGATAAAGGAACAGCCTTCTTTATCGGGGTCTTTGACACACTCAACATACTTCTCAATGTGGTCTTGTAGGAATGCAAGGGGAGACGATCCTTGGGACAAAATCTGTGAAAATTGAAAATGAAAATTATCGGCAGCAAGTGGTCAGAAGAGAGGATTTCTGTCTTGCTGGCGATTAAGTGGCTGTGTATTATGCAAATTGTCGACTGCACGATAATCTGTATGCGAGTCTATAACAATAATTATTATAGAAGATGCTTTGTAGACCTAATTTACCTGGTAATGAAAGTCCTTGAGGTTGAACTTTTTACCCAAATTTGAAGTGGCATGATTTCTGACTTTTAAAATCGCTATCCTACCAACCATGTATGCAGTGGATTGTCCTGGCCAGCTCTGGTACCGGGATACCTGTCACATCAGAGATGAAAAGCAATGAAAGTGATGATGATCAAAATTGATAAATATTTTATAAGTACTTTCGCATGCAGATGGGGGAGTGGATAAGTCCAGGGGGCTTACTCCCTTTTACCTGGACTATATAGATATGTGCGGTTTCAAAGAGTATGGTTTTGCCGTCGTATTTGTTAGAAATAGGATGTCCATTTTAGCCATTTTGGTCTCAAATACGGTTATGACTTTTACACTCGAGTCTTGGATTGGGTATGCTTTTTACCAGCGACTTTTTCTTCATTATCAATGAGACCATCAACAAAAGCCCTTTAAAATGGCTTAGACATTGGTCTGAACTAAGGAACTAATTATAAGGAAGGTCTGAAGCAATGCGTTGATTTAGTGGTTACGTCTAAATAGGGTATCAAAATGCTTGGTCATTTCATAAGTAGGGTAAGGAAAATCGCACATTTTACATAACGGAACGAATTGTTTAGACGCACAAAGGCAGTCAATGTTTACAGAATCTTTCTCACTAAGTAACAGAACACTTCTCACCTCCTTCCGAGTAAAGTCAGAGTCATCCCATGCATTATCAGCGAACATTTTGATTGCCTCATCTCTTTTCATTCCAGTATAGTGCAATCCTGTGTCGACAATCAACCTCACTGCACGCCAGATCTAAAGACAACCACGGTAAAGAAAGTTTTACCTTAACAGGCATCACATTATCCCGGAAGGTACGTTGTTAGGAAAGGTTTCCTCATTTTCACTATTTCGCCATTACTCGGAAAGGAAACATGTCATAGCTACAGTGAGTGAAAAACTCAGTGAACAAATAGTTTACTCGTTGGACTTCATATCCAGCGGTTTAAGTGGTTTAGTCTTGTTACAGAGCCGTTAAAATCGATAATTGTAGCTGTTTGCAAGACAATAAAACTAACGGTTAGTTCACCCACCTGCCACTTCAGCATGCCGTATTTCTTCATTGGTTCGCCGTCATAAACGTCTGTATCGTCGGATATTAATGGGTTCTCAGCGTAAAGACCCCAGCCTTCCAAAAAAGCTGTGTAGTATGTTTTGGAATCTAACCAGCCAATTAGACCTCCACAAGTGTCTCTAAAATGTTCCCTGGTTCCTTGGATCTAAAATGATGGAAAAAGATGCAAAATACATAGCAGTATTATTGACTATGACTGATTACACTTACGTAAAAGAGTAAGTTAATATGCGGTAGACAGATAGCGACACAAGCATCTTCAAATGAACTTCGGCGACCTCCCACCAGGATTGGAATCCGTAACTTGTCCTATGGGTTAGCTAGTACATTGGATCCCCGTCTTGTGGCCACCCTGCTATTGCGGCCACTTTAATCTGACCCTACTAAAAGCTCGGTCAGTCATTTTCTTATTTAAAGAACCCCTTTAATTGGGTAATGTTGTTAATACAGCCGGATGAAAGGGCTGTTCACCTGTTTTTCACCTTTCGAATAACCTGGACCAGAGGGTTACTTACAGGGGTTCTGGCCCTCTTTCCAAAACGCTTACGTTCTTGAGGACCAAAATCTGCAATTTTCCCTACCCTATTTTCCCTGACCTAACGGAAGGGCTCAGTCAGGGTTCAGAGCTTTTGTTGATGGTTTTATCGATAATGATGAAAAAGTAGCTTCATCTAATAAACAAACCCAGATCAAGACTAGAGTGCGAAAACCAAACCCCATTTGAGACCAAAATGGCCAAAATCGATTCTCTATTTCGGACCAAAACGGCTAAAAAGCCATACCCTTTGGGGACGCACATGCTATAAAGTCCATATAAAGGGGTATTTCTCTGGGGCTCAAGGCGGTTCAGTTAATATCAAGGGTTCCAAACGAAACGTCCAATGGATTGAAATTCCTCTATCCAGGACATTTTATTTCATGGATCGTCCACGTTCAAAGCTAAATGAGTATTTAGTGTGTTCACTTGAACATATGTATATTACTGATACCTGAATGTGATGTCCCGGCCGGGCCTCATGGGAATTGATACTCCACTCAGAAAACTTAGGCCCCAGTCTGTCCAGGAAGAAGGGAATGTTGTAATGTGCTGGTTTTAAGCACATTGGGTAACTTCCGTCGTAACTCTGAATACCGCTGGACGGGTTCAGGTCAGGTCGTAATGCAACTGGACAGTTGGGTGTGGAGTGTTTATCTCCGGCGAAGTGGAACATATCAGTTATTTTAGGGTATAACATACTCATTACCTGCAAAAGTAAATAAAGGCAGAGAATAAGGAGGTTATGGTGGGCAAATGATCTGCGTTGACTTTATGACCCGGGGGGGGACTCTCATATAAAAGGACGTGGATGCTCGTAGTACCTCTATGGTAAAGACGCAATTTTCAATCCTTACCATTCTGGCCTCTCTGAACCAACTTTGGAGAGCCTTCCATCTCTCTGGGCAATATTTCTTCGCCTTTTCAATACTGCTGCATCGTTCGTAAGCTTCGGTGTCAGACTCGTTGTCAGGGAAGGGTTTATCATTGAAATAATTATCTGACGCGTTCAACTTCTTCTTGAATTCTTTTATAGCTTCAGCTTCGTTGTCGATTCCAGTGGCGTTTTTAGCTGCTTCTATAGCCTATGAAAAGCAAACAAATTATTAAATCGAATTCAAATAAAATAAAATATACTTCGTGTTCAACTGCATTTGCGCAATTATTTCCAAAGCAAATATGAACGAGTTTTGAGAAGGACAATGCGTGAACCGTTATCAGCACATTTCAAAAACGCCTTTTAAATTTTTAGATCTTGTAGAGACGAAGTTAACAGGCCGGCCCACTAGTGATAAGAGTCAACTCCTGATGACTCGAACTCTCTCGCTAGCTCAAACCAAAATCGATTTCCTCTGCATTTCCGTCATACACATCTTAGGGCTGAAAAAAAACCACGCCCACAAAACGCAATCTTGGTTCCTCTTAGGGCTTCTTTTCAAAATTTTATATGGGCGTAACCCCCCAAAGAGTTGTACAAACCTGTGGATAGAGCTTTGCCAGCTGCTCTTTGCCCAACTTGTGAACATCCAATGGCGTCATCTCATTGGTTGTGAAATAAGGCAAAATCATGGCGTATGTTTCTGTACCGTTCAGCTGGTCGCCAGTTGATAATTTTGTGTTCGTTGGCCAAGATGTGTTCTCATTACCATCCACCCAAACATGAGCCAGAGGTAGAGAAGCTAACCCACTTGAAACATTACTTGGAACACAATAGATATAATGCTCGTACTGCAGATACCTAGCAACAAATTGTTTAATTATTAAAGTTCATCTAGTTTTTACAAATTATGTTTACGGCAACTGTGATAATAGGAAATCGAATTTTTGGTGTTCAAAAGTGAATGGGTCGGAGTTGGGCAATTTCCCCCTAAACAATCCTGAACAGCAAAAACTGCTTTAAAAAATCGTTCAAGGGGCCCGAGCCATAGGTAAAAACCCAGTGCTTTCAGTAACCCATCTACTTGGTCCTGTTTTCTAATATTATTGCCCAGCTAAAAAATCATAACGAAGCTGATGGTGACAAAAAGTCACGCCCCTGAAAACTTCCCAAACCACCCCGTTGTCAAAAAAATAATGGTCCATCCCTTACAAAGTAAGCTGTTGCGTTTTCTAGGGCGTGGCGTTTAGCTTGGTTACATTGTCACTGAGTACTCACGTGACTTATAATGAAGTTCCAACACCCCTAGGAGATGGATAATATTAATTGCGCAGCAACTAGAATGCATTGCGCTCTGATGGTGCCTCGCTTTTAGATAAATAAATGAAACACGAAGTGCAAACTGTCATCCACCTTCTTTTCGGCGATCTTCGAAATTCAGGACGTTTGGGGCCTGAAGGAGAGTGGTATTTTTTTCCGTTGTGCAAGATGATAACTTGAACCGTGAATGTTATGACAGGAACTAAACTCTTCAACTGTAAACAAGTTCATGTGTGCAGCAGCTAAGGTGAGAAAAGCTATTCAGCAAGAAGCACATGGCGGCGGCGGCGACGGCGGCTTTGCATTGAAGTATTCACACAAAAATTCTAAAAGTATTTTGAGAACTAAAATCATGCTGGCTATCCAAACACAATGCATTTCGTCAAAAATACTCCACTGTGTGTCGCATTTTCAACTCTTTCCAACTTGCACCTAAATCGCATGTAATACAAATTTCACAGACATAGTTGATCCAAATAACCTCCGGTGCAATCTCCTGGGCTACCCTATTATTAATATTATAGGCCAACTTTATAGAAAAATGTGGGAGCAGAATGCTGGGACGGAAATATGCTGACAGATTTCAAACAATTAATAAGTTGAAAAATCAAAGCTAGTATTTTTTGCAAATACGCCGATTAGTGCTCAAGCATGGTGCTAGAGCACAATTCCAGTTGGGTAATCATGTGAACACACCCGACCACAATTCGGGCACCGACAGTATCCGTGCCCAGGTACAAGGGCACCAAATTGTACTTGGATTCTTGAACACAAGACTAAATTATTTATCATTTTGATGTCTGAACGCTACACTATTCTATGCCGGTGCCCAGACAGTGCTCGGTCACTAAGTGTGAACACACCCAAAGTTGCCTTCCTGAAAAGGATATGAAAGGGGGAGACCAAACATAGGGTCACCAATGTTTTTCCAAGATTTTGAAATGAATCAGATTTACCTTAGCAGCTGGTTCATTGGTTTTCCCATATATTCCACCAGGTATTCACTCATAGATTGCTTCACAGTTTTACCACTATGATTATCGCGCCACTCCTTCTTCATTTCGTCTGTGAGGTCAGAGTAGTAATCATCATTCAGAGCAACTTCAACGTAATCTTCGTCCAAGACACCTGAAGATTAGGAATTGGGAAATAATTATGGTGAGGAGTGGTTTATGATAAACAAACATGTCGACCTACAATCGATTACAAAACTAAGCGAAAGCTATCTACGACGCCTCGAAGTCATCTTGACACCATTATCAAGTATGCAAAATATGAGTCGAGATGTTAATTGACAGTGTGAAAGATGTAAGATCTTTCAGAATATATCAAATCACTAGTGTCGGCATGCGCACAAAGCAACAAAACTGTTTTTGTTTGGACGTCCAAACAAAAACAGTTTTGTTGCTTTGTGCGCATGC
>OMLO01002329.1_pt1 | contig 15268 bp, 9 predicted proteins | sample 1674811 | NCBI WGS metagenome assembly OMLO01 (sample SAMN06265003, study PRJEB25207) | coral metagenome | isolation source: Coral host | place: Mexico:La Bocana,Puerto Morelos, Mexico | collected 2008-11-13 | reverse complement strand
ACGAGGAGATGGGGTTCCAATTTTTGTGCCCTAGAAGTACAGTTTTGTCACCCTCAGATCCAAGGCCCCCCACAGTATGCTGCTCATTGCAGCGTTTTGAAATCAAAAATGCGACCCCCGAACCAGGTACAAACCCACATCGTCATACAAATCTCCCAAGTCCTGAGGTTTACTTGTCCAACACTTTGAAGAACCGACTGCCCTTTCACTGTGCCAACGAGGCCGAAGCCATAGGGATCCATCCTTGCAATCGTAATGTTTGAAGGGCTGACTCCATATGCTCCACTATAAGCGTGGAGAATCACTGGTCGTTGAACATTTGTATGGATACCTGTACTCTGGAACATACGATCGCCCGGCAAGGTGAACACAGGCACAATGCCAGGCAAGTATAGGAGTAGGAGTGATGCAAGTGCTCCTTGCTCAAAGCAAGCCCTTGCCCAAGCTGTGAGGCTTGGGTGCTCAGGTCTCCAATGCATTGTGGATGCCCGTGCCTTGGCCATTGCCCTTCGGGGGAGGAAATAGTGTTCTGGAGGACCACTCACCAATTGGAGCCCATGCAATAATCACATCAATGGAGTGCTGTGCAACAGTGCCTAGTAGTCGGGATAGTGCAAGCCCTGTTTGTAACCATGCCTTGCGTGCATCAGGAGAAAGCTCATGGGAGAGTTACCAACCTGCGCATGTAACAGAGGTCATGGTGGACCAGGGAGGTCCTACACACGCTGTCGAGACGAGCCTGCCCCACTGCACCAGCACCTGCAAGTACTGCGACAGCTTATGCTGCCTACCTAAAAAGGCCACACAGTCCATCTATGCCTCATTCACAAGAACGCGTGAGTGAGACGGACTTCCTTTACTGAGCGTCTTTGGTGATTGAATTGCTCTGAGTTTCACTTAGTTAGGGCCAATAGTTGACGTTTGAATTCCTTTCGGGTAGACAACGGAATCTGCTTCCCCAGAAGCGCGATGCAGAAAAGAATGGGGGCTGTGCGACCACCGCAAAGGTCTGCGTCAGAAAATAAACACTGTGCAGTTGCTCCTTTGCTGTCATGCCCAACCAGGGGCTTTCTTACAGTTTCTCAGTGATCACTTGGGGGCTGAATACTCTGTATAAAAGGGTGACTAAGTCATCCCGACAAAGATGGTCAATAGGAATAGTGGACATCTACTGAGCAAAACTGTGGCACTTTAAGACATTGAAAGTACCAGCAATGTAAAACTTCTCAATAAGAAATGCAATGCGCAAACTCAGCAAAAACGTTGTAATGAATCCGTCACTCTCCATGCATCCTCCACCATCTATAATGTTCAGGACACTGATGAAAAACATGTCCAAATTTGCTCCTGACGCAGGGCTGACCGCAGTAAAAACACTCTGCATCACAACCATATTTTGGGTCCTCGCTTACCACGCTAGCATCATCAAGCTCGGCTTGCAACTCGTAGGGTGTGGATTCAGCATAGTTTCTTATGCATGTAGAGTCAAAGGCGTTAATTCTTTCACCCCGCTGTAGGTATTCAGGACCTCTTAAATAAGCTGCAATGTGGTTATACTGGTCTCGTCTATCAGGATTGGCAGAGGCTGAAGAAGCGAGCCATCTGAAAGTGTCTTTTCAAGAGAGTAAATTGATAGGTGTAGAAAACGTCGTCACTGAAAGTTTTCTTCAATACATCCACTGCACTACCCAGAAGTAACTACTAAGAGTGCTCAAAACTAAGCTGAACTTCTTGGTAATACAACTTCTCAAATCGATCTCCACCGTCACATCTGGTTGTACCTCAGTAAATCGAGTCTTGACCTTCAGCTGCTTTCTCATCTCAAAGCAACGTTCTGCATCTGGGAGGAAAACTCCATCCATTGCAATACACAGATCCTGAAAATTAGATTCAGACATCTCTCGACAATAATGACTTTGTTTTCTCACGAATCTCAAAAAGGACATCCTGTTTGAGCCATAGACAAACAAAACTTCTGAATTCGCAAATCACACAACTGTTTTTCCAGAAATGACTACACATTCTTGCAACAACTCAGAATCAACAAATGCATATGCTGGCATTATGTTTTTCTCTTTTTGTCAAAAAGCCGGATTTGAGGTTTCCTTCTCCAGAGTTCCTTCCATAGAATCAGAGAACGTTCTGAAAATCAAATAGGTCTTGTTCTGAGATGTTCCGTCATGCGAACTGCACAAAAGTCGGTAAGTTCGTAAAGAACTCTGCCATCTAGTAAGACTTCTTTCTTCTGGATTCCACCATGTCGGCGGAATTCACCAGGATCTTACCTTCTGATTTACTCAGATGGCCTTCTGCAGACAGTCTCACCGTTGTGACCTTCTTGCATCTCTATTGAAAGGATGCTTGCATCTCCAAACCGAGCTTTCCAGCTTCAAAGAAAGTGTTGAAGTCGTGGAAATCCTCAAGCTTTGGGTTGGAAGTCCTGAAGCAGGTTCCAGGCCGTTCTTTCTCAGTCTCTGACGCTTCACAACTAGTCCTTCAGATCACACAGTTGAGAAAGCAAGCCGAGGAATAGCCGCAAATTCGTTGATTGGACCTTGACCATTTCCGGCTGAAGATGAAGTGAGAGCTGGAGATGTGTAGATGGCTGTGAGAGCCTGAGCTTGTTTGACGTTTTCACCATGATTGGTCTTGGACATATGTTGGTGCTTTCTTTGTGTTTGTGAGGGGGTTTGTTTTGTTTGGTTCTGCTTGAGATGTCCTTAACCTTTCCTTAGTCTCTTTTATCTCCATGACAACTCACTACTCGGTACAATGACTGCCACTATCGTGATGATGAGCGCATGCATAAGTCTCCCATTTCTCTGACTCCGCTCGACCTATTGGATATGCTCCTCCTGTTGCAGAACGTCCTAGCCGTGGCCCCTACCAACCCTCTTTCAACAAAGGAAAAGGTCCAGATAAAAGTAACTTCAAAGGTAAAGACAAATCCTTGTCTGATTGGCCACCTTCGAGTCGAGGCCCTCCCAAGAGCTTCCCTAGCATTCAGAAAGGATTGCCCAAGGGCGCTGATAAAGCAAGTATTGGGGTAAAGGGATTCCCCTCCACCTGTTAGCGCCCCCGCTGCTATACTCGCCCTGGCCCCCCTTAAACTCGTATCAGTTTCAATCCCATCCTGTTCACTTCATGTTTTACCAACTCTATCTTCTCTTCATTTCTCTGCCTGCTGTCAGCCTGGGCATATTGTCCGGTTCGCAGCACGGCTCCTCTACAATGTGTTTCTTATCTCCGACCCGTTTACTCGCTATCTTATGTGTATTATTTCGTGCTTCTAGTTCGTTCTTCCCTGCTCTGACTCCTCGTATCTGGCTCTTCTCTAGTTCGGAGCCAGCCTGGACATACTGTCCGGCTCGTCCCTTATCTTCCCTCTTCCGTGATGTTTTTCCTTCCTTTGTCCCTCCCTCTACTTCTTCTTCTCTCCTCTTCTTCTGTCTTTTCAAAAAGTGTTGGCCCAAAGAGGCTATACCCAAAGTGGCAACACCTTGAGACCCACAAGTGGTCTGTAGCAGCCATGTCGATTCGTCGTGCTTGCGCTTGCGGTGCCTTTGATAACAGTACTTGTTCTGTTTTGTTTGTAGGGGATACTTCGTCATTATATATAAACCCCGTCATTTTGGTTCAAGGTGGCATTCATGAAATTGCATTGCTTTTGCTTTTTAGAAAGTCATCCTGTAAAAAAAAAAGCCAGGGGGGCAAGCAGATTCATTCCAACATCACATGACAGTCAGCATCTAGGCATTTTGCAACTTGCATCGCGTCGGTCCGCTGGGTGGGCAAAAAAAAAAGGGGGATTCATCCAAAATACATCGGGCATTTTCAGCCTTTTTTTTCACGTTTGTTGAGTTTCAAGTATTTTTGATGTTGTGGTATCACTGTTTTTTTCTCACGCGTTCCGGCCATCATGGTCTTCGGGGGTCCAGATGGACTTTGACCTGGAGAGCGACGATTGGCAGTTGATCTCAGCAGTTGAAGAAGGAATAGGTATCTTTCCAAATCCAAAATCCAGAGTTCGAAATCCCGGTTTACCGTGCCCAGTTTACTCCAGTCAACCTAGAGTTCCGGCATTGCATCGTTTGCATCCAGTGTCAACACAGTCTTCCACAGTCGCATCATCATCGATATCACATTCACTGAGTAGTTCAGCTTTGAATGCACCAGAAGTGGCACCTATAGAGTATATCGATAGTCTGAATCGCGATCCTATACCACTAAGAGGGAAACCCCTTCCCACGTTGACTCATACACGCCCATCCAGCTTGCTACCAGCAGATTCGTCATCAACTGTTCCAGCACCAGTGCAGCCTCCAGAGTTACCAACGGGGCAGTCCAACACTCAGACATCAAAAAGATGGCCTGTAAATCGCAGTCGTGCAATTCCTTCGAGTCACAAAGAAGATATGATTCGCATTCGTCAACCCAGTAACTCACATGTGGTTCAGAAGTTGGTAGAGACTTTCATGACCATATTCACCCCTGTTTCTCGATTGCTCCTTGATTTGGAAAACAGTGTGCATGGCATTACTCATGTGTACCGCATAATCGACGGGTTTGCAGCGACCACAATCATCAAGTACATGTCGGCCTTGATTGCATTTCACAGAACTTGCATGGATATTCGAGTAGACATTTCCAACTTGTCAGCGGTGGTGCTAGCTGATGTGATTGTGGCAGCCAGCCTCACCAGGCGATCAGATGGGTCGGGTCCTGCTCATTCGGTGCTAATCAAAGCTATTAGATGGGGATATCGAACTTTTAACATCGAGTGTTTAGCCCCAGCCTTTGATGACATCATTAGTTCATTTTATCGTTCCAAAATCCCCCATGACAGACGGGAATCATTGCCATTCAGCTTGTACATTCTCATGCAATTTGAACGGAGAGTATTGCAGAGCTCAACCCCGGATGGGGAAGTGATCATTATAGGTGCTTTCTTGTTCCTTTTGTGGAGTGGCTTTCGCTGGAGTGACATGCAACGCACTGCACCTTCCACTCTTCAATGGTCGGGAACCGAGTTGCGAGGGCTAGCTTGGAGAACTAAAACGTCATCAGCGGGATGTCCATTCGGGTTTATATCTTGTGGATTCTTGAGTCATGGCACATTTTCCTGGACTCTCCGTTTCCTCCAGACCTTAGATCAAATGCTGGCATCCGAGAACTTAGATTCAATTGATTTCTTGATCCCCAGTTTTCATCGCGATGGCTCCATTCGTATCCCAATCCAAGCTATGACCTATTCAGAGGGATTAGGATTTTTAAGACATTTTTTGCAACTACCATGGAAAATGCAAAGCAGTACGCTCAGTTGCAACCCATCCAGCTATACCCTGCATGGCTTGAAGAGCACGATGCTGAGTTGGGCGTCGCAGTTATCAATCAATGAGGAATGGAGGAGGCTCCAAGGCCACCATCGAGCAGCTAACAGCTCAGTGCGGTTATATTCGCGTGACGACGTTCATCTAGCCATTAAACTTCAGAAACAAGTGCTTAGTGACATTCAATCCAATTGGCGTCCGGTGACTCCCTTAGCAAGAGGCAGTCAACAAGCAATGCAAGAACCTAGCTTCACATTGGAGAGGTTCAAAAAGGAAGCTCCAGTCGTGACATGGCAGTTTTTCAGATTCAATGACTCCACCCCAACATGCATTGCCGAAAACGACATTCCCTCGGAGATGATCGAGTGTGTTAGCTCTTCTGATTCTTCCAGTGATTCAAGTAGTGAGTCGGACAGTGAATCTGAAACCCCAAGACGACCCAAACAAAAACGTGTGTCCAAACCCACAGAGCATGTCTCGGCAGAAGAAGCTACATGCGGATTGTTTCGCAACACATGGCATATCTTGCGAGAATGGTCTGATGACCCCATCATTTCTGCGTGTGGCAAGTCATATCGTCACTCAAGCATCCAAGTGCATCCAGCGTTGCAGCTTGCATCACATCAGAACCTGTGTCAGCATCCAGGTTGCGTCAAGGGCTGGAAAGCCCTCATGGATTGATGGTGTCAATCCTGCGTATGAAACTCCGGATGGAGACGGCATTGAAAAAAAAAAGCTGCGAGCTTGCGTCATGGCCAGACGGCATCTGGGTGCGTTGGAAGAACATTCAAAAAAAATGAATGAAAATCCATGTTCCTTTTCTTTTTATTTTCATTGGTGAATAGATGCATTTGCATGTGCAAATTGGTGATTAGGATGTCCATGACACTCATGGCATTTGTGGCTTTCACATGGAACATATATCAACCTTCACTTGTATCTGAGTGCGTGGCTCAATTGGTCCATGGACATGGATTGCGTGAGGACACGTGGTATCAGTTTTCTTTTACAGCAGTAGTCATCTTTATATCCTACCTGGTTTCCTTCGGATAGTGTAGATTGGTGCCATCTCACCCATCCCATCAAAATGACAGGCGACCTTTTGCTTCCTTTTCCAGTCCAAAATTTAAGAGAAAAAGTCGCCCTTGTAAATGTCGCCACAGGCCTTCCTGAATACATAGCACAGCAAGTTCATATTTCACCATTTAGCATCGCGGAGATATCATGGATTCCAATAACCTCCGTGCAGTGCTGCAAGGAGCTGGCGTGCAAGACACATTCATTGACCCTCTAGTGGAAGGGGGATGGACAGCAGATCAGCTAGGCATGATGGCACATAGTATCACTGAATTCGACGATTGTTTGAAAGAACTTTTCGATGAGTCATTAGCAGAATGTATCACATTGCAACAGAAAGCTGCTTTGAGATTGGGATGGAAACGTTGCCTCGATGCCACATCCATCACTAGGACCCCAGAACTAGGCGCAATTGAACGTTCAGGGGATGCGCAGCCAGCTTCATCAACATCATCTTGGTCCGAATCTTTTGCACCAAAATTGACCAGCCAGACAGTGAAAGATTTGAAGAGTCAGTTCAAGAAGAATTATCCGTCCGAAATTCTCACCCAGGATAATATGCCTAGCCTTCGTTTGCTGAGTCAGATTCAACATCAGAAGACCAAAGGTGATTGGGCCTGGATTCCCTGGAAATTTCGTCTCAGTGCTGCCAAGTCTGATGAATTGCAGACGCAAAAATCGTCCCGGATCCCCAAAGATGAAAGTCTTTCATTGCACTCACTGTTATTTGACGAGCCCCCTTCTCTGGAAGTTTCAAACAACTCTATGGGCCTTCATGCGGTGAGATGCATGTTTGAAACGTGGTCTTTTGGTATGGCGATGGTAGAAGTTGCCCATTTAGCATCTTTGAAACAATATTATTTGAAGTTCCTACAACATATGACCAAGAAGCTGGAAGTCGACTCTGGCCTTCGCCCTCCAACCATTTTAGAGGCACAACAAGCGGACAAAGCATTGATGACCATTGTCTTCGAATTGATGCAGGAGCGTTCATGGTCAGCAGATGATGCAATTTACGAGATGTCACACATACGCAGTGACATGTCCACACTATTGCAGCCAAGGCCTCGGGCGGCCAAAATCAATCCACCACGTTCCGAGGTCCCTCACGGAGGTAAAGGCCAACCAGATCATCGGGCCAATCCGTATCCTCCGCCGAAAGGTGGCGGTAAGAAAGGTGGGGGGAAGAAAGGAGGTAAAGGACCCCGAGTACAATGGATCACTGAAACAACCATCAAAGGGGAAAAACGCCAATTATGCATGCGATTCCAAGTGGGGAAATGCCAATTAGGCGATGGATGCCGCTTTTATCACGGCTGTGCGTACCCGGTGGGCGACTCTGCCTGTGGGAAATCACATGGTGGGTTGATGCATGAGCAAACCCCCCACTGACATGGAGACATTGATGCACATACGAAGGATGCAGCCACAACGTTTCACGACGAGACCACGAGTATCACTTTGAATTCAGCAGTTTCATCCGATGGTAGTTATGTACAATGTATGGACCCAAGGGTAGACGCCACTGACGTAGCAAGTGACTCTATTCCACCACACATCCCACCGCCAGATATTTTCAGGTTGCATTCACAGGGCCCCAGCAGGATCTTTTTGGATGTATGTTGCGGAGTCAATCGTCCGTTATCTCAAGCTATGATTCGACATGGTTGCGATGTCCTATCATTTGATATCCTTCTTAACGAATCTTGTGACATACTCAACGACGGTGCTTTTGAACAACTCTTGAAATTATGCTTTAGCGGTGCAGTGGGATATGGAAGTTTTTCTCCATCTTGTGGCGAATATTCACGACTCAAGTTGCGTGAAGGCGGACCTCGGGCTCTTAGAACACCAGAGCATTTAGATGGCATTCCAAATTTATCAGCAGATGATTTGCTAAAAGTTCAAGAAAGTCATATCATGTTCTCCAGGTGCACTTTAGGGGCTAGAGCAGTTTTTGCTTCAGGTGGACACAGTCATGTGGAGCAGCCATCAGGAGCCATGAGTTGGCAAGAGCCCATCATGCAACAGTTCATTTCCGAGGCATCCTGCACATGTGCGGTAGCCGCAGCGTGTCAGTACGGGAAAAATTGGCATAAATCTTGGTTATTTGCTAGCTCCTCTCGATGTATTTCCGAACTTGCATGTATTTGTGATCACCCGCCCAACTCTCACAAACAAATTGCAGGTGCCAAGACCAGCACAGGTGAATATCTGAGTCGATCCACCGCAGAATATCCACCAACGTTGTGTGAAAAATTTGCCGAGGTTTTTCACTCATTTGTGTCTAGGTCGTCTCAAGATTTTACATTGCAGGATATCCCCAACATCTTGCCAATTAAATCCCATTCAGATCCACCATTTCCTCGACATGACGGAGGTGGCCTAGTGTCTTCAGGGGATTGGAGTGCCCCCAAGTCAGGGGTCCCAGATTCGTTGCAGACATTGCGCAAAAACTGGATGGATAAAATCATCACCACGAAGATGGATAAAAAACTGGTAGGTCATTTCCATAACCATTATGAACATGAACCTTTTTCAGAGCATGAGTTGCAACCATTCAAAGATTTTCTGGAAGAGTTTCTTTTAGCACATGGTCACAGTCCTAATTGGACAATTCCTGCAGATCAACCTATGGCATTGTATATTCTAGCTGCATTGAGTCAGATCACCCATGATCCAGACACCTCATTGTTCCAGTACTTGATTCAAGGTGTTCCCACAGGTTTTTCAGAACAGATTGAACCATCACATTGCTTCCCGTTACGTGATCCGGAGGATCAATCATCTGACTTTCCACTTAGTGTTCACTTTGCCAATTGGAGCACTGCTGAAGAGCATCCAGACATTGTTTCCGAACTGGTAGCTGAAGAGGTGCAAAAGGGATGGGTTACTCCATTCAACGGCAGTCTAGAAGAAGCCCAACAGAAGTGGCCCCTCGGAGTATCTGTTGGTAAACTAGGTCTAGCACTCACAGAAAGCAGGCCTCCAAGGCTAGTGGTAGATTATTCCATCTCAGGAGTTAATCAAAGATGTTTGGTACCCGAGCATTCCACTTTGCCGACAGCTCGTGACGTGCAACGCAGTTACCCCATTCGGGGGGCGGTCAGTGACTTGATGGGGTTTTCATTGGACGTCAAGTCCGCCCACAAACGTGTTGCAGTCCATCCTGACTATAGAGGACTGCTAGGCTTCCAGCGCCAGGGCAGATTGTATTTCTATTCTGTCTGCCCCTTCGGGGCGGGCTTTTCCGCCCATTTCTGGTCCCGAGCGGGGGGATTCTTTTTACGCACATTCCATATCTTGTCATGGCTTGCTCACTCATCCTTTTTGTATGTTGACGATTTCCTAATGTATCAACAATCCCAAATGATGCCAGTGTCAGCTTCTATGATTTGTATCTTGGTGCAATTAGTAAACCTCCCCATTTCTTGGAAGAAATGTGAATTGGGTGTATCTATAACCTGGATAGGATGGAAATTTCACTTCCGTTGTGGTTATGTCGAGCTTCCCGAAAACAAGCTTCAAAAAATTAGAACCTTGTTGCAGAAACTTCGTCGTTCCGACAAAACCTCCAGGTCACTGATCGAACAATTCCTCGGTTTGTTGATGTGGATTACACAGTTATTTGGGACCATGAGAACATGGATGCACCCATTATACCGTGACCTTCACTCCATTCCGGCCTCCCAATACAGTGTGGATCCTGGCATGTGGGATCAAGTCATTGCATGTTTGAATGATAAATTGCAATTCATTCGAAGTCCCACGTATTCAGCAATTCCCAAAATGAGTCAATTGCTGCAAATTCGTCACCAGAAAGTCGAAACACTATCAGATGTCCAAAGGTGTTACATCACGGATCGACGTATTTGGCTTAGAATTCGTGACCCGAACTCTTCACGTCGTCGGTTGTCCTCAGCATCACAACGATCCTTGGATTTGTATGATCAATGGATATCTCGCATAGCACCTTTGGTATCTTTGTGGCCAAAGCAACCTTGGAAGGGGGCATGTGTAGCTGACGCCTATGCCTCAGGTACGTCCGCAGGCATAGGAGGAGTGGTGAATTTTCCATGTGGCCACAATTCGTGGTTTAGCCTTCCTTTGAAACTTTCCGATTTCGAACGCCTGCAAATTCCAGTTCACCAAGATCTTCAAAAAGATATATCGAGCTTGGAAACTTTAGCCCAAATTGGTCTTTTGTATGTAGTCGCTTTGAAACAACCAGGTTTCAGAATGAATATTCGCGTCCCAGCCCTGAGTGACAACACAGGTGCAGAAAGTGTACCCAATAAACTATTCACGACCACCATGCCATTGGCTCTCTTCTTGGAAAAACTCAGCTTACTTGCAGCTAGTAGTGGCATTTCGTTTGACGTGTCTCATATTGTAGGTAAATCCAATACCCTTGCAGATGCCTTGAGTAGGTGGAATGGCGAAGGTGATATCCCAGGTAACCTGTTGCCACACGATCGCATTCAGTTGACCTTGGAGGACTTGTGGTCCCAGCAGTTGCGCCCACGATTACTTCCGCACGGTGTACAGATTCCATGGCAGTTCCCATCGTAGATTACTCCGATTGTCAGCTTGCTGGATAAGTCACTTTTATTTTGGGGATCCCCTTACGGTGCGAACTTATCCACCCAAATTTGATAGCTTCGTTTGGGGTTGATTCAACAAAGTTGCCATCAAAATTTGGTGGCAAACAGTTCGAACCAAATTAATCCAAAAAGCTGACAAAAAGTGAAATATAAAAGCGTGGGGAATTAAGTGATAAATTCTAAATGACTTTATTGGTATTCTCTGATATATATATATATAAAATATAGTTATACTTACTCGCTTTTGCTTTTGTTTGGTACTATATAAGTAAATATATCTGTATTTTTATTTACTAGCAGTTTTGATGAATGTCCACCTTGAACTCATAACTGTATGAGCATCACTTCTGTTGCAGTTTTCGTAATGCCAGCCATATTGCTGTACCCTAGAAAGAAGGTCAGCATTCGCAATGGCTGTAACAAAGTCACTCCAGCTATCCAACGTCCATGTAACATTTAGAATGATACAGGGTACTGGTGCAGTACAATTAGCAGAGCAGTGTGGACACGTGAGTGTAGCTTGCGAAAACAGACTTCCACAAACTAACGGCAAGAAATCAGTGATAATACCCAGCGCATAGAAGGGATCCTCTGGCGTACCAGCAGGAATTTGTTCAAGATAAGTTGCTGCAGCAACGGCGAGTTCAGATTTAGAGAATGGAAAATCTTTGAAAGCAACACTTTTCAAGTACCATCCTTTGCTAATAGCAACCAACGCTGCCTGTTTTACATCAGTAGCGACCATATTGAGGGTCCAAGGAGCCTTGGCCAGCATGCGATAGGCAGCGACCAGAAAACAGACAGTTGATGACATCCGTCGCAGAAATTTGATTGAGAGCAATATGCGCAACCCTCTTCTGCTGAGTAGGTGGAAGATTTCCACACCATTTGTGGATAGCATCGCTGATGTCAGCTTTCATACTTATTTCCTTTTCGGCTTCTTCTTTGTTAAGTTGCTCAACCAGGTCCACAATATCTTTGTCAACATTCACTTGAGGTAAATCGCGAGGTGACATATCGGCATCTCTGGGTACAGGCACTTCGACAGGTTTATGAACATCAACGTGAAGGGATTGCCATATACTTCTGTTCCTCGGAGGTCCGCTGCTCGATTTGGCACGCATAGATAGGTACTTCTGCGACTTAAGGGGGGCCCCGCCACTCTGCAGCTTGCTGATGGCTGGGGACACACTTCTTGCTGCAGCAGAGACAAAAAAGGTGCGATTTCCACTGCTGCGCTTCCTGTCGCTAGTGCTCCTACCTTTGGCCGGTGCAAGCTTAATTTTGGTAAGGACCTTTGGAAGGACCACACTTTGGGCAGCAGGGGCCATGAGTTGATCAGCGCCAATTGCGAGAACAGGCTCAACTTCTCCACTTAACAAAGCAGACTTAGATAGAACACCTTCATTGGCTCCAGCTTCTTCTCCTTGTGTCCCAACTTGCGAGTAAGGGCTGCTTCTGGCACCAGCAGGCACTGACTGACTTCTAACAGCTTTATTGAAAACCGGTGCATTTTGCAGAAGAAGGGTATTACCATTCCCACGAGAGTGCAAGTCGTCTCCTCCTGCAAGCGAGGGTCCTTTTGACATGTTGCAATCGTAACGTTGAGTATCAACTGCTTGTTTTTGCTCTTTAGCTTGAACCCTGTGTCGCTGTGCGGAGTCCTTCTCAATGGAGTTGCCAGGACCAGTATTTGTTGACTTGACAGCAACCTTGTCACCAGCTCTTCTGATACCCGGAGCTGTTTTCCTTGTACCCTCAACATCAGGCAGACCAGCCGACCAACTCAGTGTAGGACTCAGAGGTTTAGCTCCTTGGGAAAGGGGATTTACTTGGTCCTTCAAAATTCGGAGCAACTGGACTAGCTGATTGTAGCGCAAGAGGGTTGCTGCCAAGGGGCGTAGTTGGGGAAGCGACCGTTTCTTCTGCCTGTGTAGGGGGAGGTGGGTCGTCGTTTTGGTCAGTATGAAAAGATAAAACAGAATGTACTCTGAGGTGACTTGCCGGTGTGCAAGCTTCATCAATTCTGCAGCCAGGTGGTACCACAAAGAGCAACGTGCGTGGCGTGTAAGCATAGCGCTGGATTCTTTCTGCAGTACTGACGGTCCACCCATACCTTCCTTTCACGAACGACATACCAAGTTTGAGAGACTGGTCACCTTGACAAACAACAGTTGCTAGACAAAGCCTCGTGCAATCGTTTGAAACACATTTTTCAACCTTGTTGGTATCTTGTTTCTCAATGAAATCAAGGAAGCTTCCTTCAATAGCTTTAAAGGACCGACACCATTGGACAAAATTACCAAGCGCCAAATGAAACGGGATTTCTTTGGAATAAAAGCAGAGAGGTACCTGTCCAGTTTCGTAATAGGCGCTTGATGTATTGCCTTCATGGTGCACTGAGATTTCTCGCAACTGTAGATATCTCTGATGGGATCCAGGGCTATTCTCAACCTTCTCGATAACATTAAGATGCCCCTTCCTTTGCACAGGAGTCTGTAACACAGACAGTTTCCAATGTTCATGTACAGATTGCTCGCAAGGAGGTCTCATACTTGATTGGACAGGTGGGGCATAAGGCAATGCATGATCAACTCGGACAGTACGATATTCAATAACGTGGTTACTGGGAAAGCAACCTTTACATGACCCAGGAACCTGAAATTGTAAGTATTCCTCTACGACTTGATCTTCATTGATACACGTGACGCATTGGAAATTAAAGCCTGAGAGCTCGCTTTTCACCCAAGTACCGATAGTGGAAGACTCAGCTGGGTGGGAAAGCAGGCTACCCAGCTCTCTGCAACGTATTTGAAGTGGAAAGCTCGACAGCGAGCCTATTCTTCCAAAGGACAGTAATTTGAGCTAATCTCTAATTTGCTTACTTAGCAATTGGGAAAAGGATGTATGTGGTAAGCGTTGGCCAGTAATTTGAGCAAATCTCTCATTTGCTAACTTAGCATTCGGGAAAAGGATGTATGTGGTGAGAGTTCGTAAGCCTAGTGCTCTCCGGGTCAGGTTCACGACTCAATGCAATTCGTAAGACAGAAGCTAACTTCTAATTTGCTAACTTAGCAATCGGGGAAGGGTGTATTTCTGGAGCGTTGGCCAGTAATTTGAGCTAATCTCTAATTTGCGAACTTAGCGAGCCCGAAAGGAAGTATGTGGTAAGCGTTGGCCGGTAATTTTGAGCTAATCTGTAATTTGCTAACTTAGCAATCGGGAAAAGGAAGTATGTCTCATGTATGTGGTGAGTGTTCGTAATCGGTGTGCCCTCCGAGTCAGGTTTACGACTCAATGCAATTCGTAAGACAGAAGCTAATCTCTAATTTGCTAACTTAGCAATCGGGAAATGATGTATGTGGTGAGGGATCGTAAACCTAGTGGCGTCCGAGTCAGGTTTACGATTCACTGCAATTCGTAAGACCGAAGCTAACTTCTAATTTGCTAACTTAGCCATCGGGAAAGGTTGTTTGTGGTGAGTGTTCGTAAGCCGAATGCCATCAGAGTCAGGTTAACGACTCACTGCAATTCGTAAATCAGAGGTGTTCGTAAACGTTCGTAAGTTTCGGCCGACTCAGCCATGGTGTTCGTAAGCTTCGGCCGACTCGGACATTTGGGGCCATAATGTTCCCCGATTCCGACTCGGCCATTGCACATTCCCCGACTCAGGGGCGTTTTCCCCGACTCACGTTTCCCGACTCGACCGTTTGGCCCTCGATTGATATCGCCAATGGCACCATGGGCATCAATAGCGTTCGCAATTTGTTGGCTGTGCATGATATGGCGGTGGCCATGTGCGGTGGCGCACACCTAGCGAATCTCAAAGCATACAGTCACAAATTCGTTGGTTTCTTGACGCAGCGTATTGATGCCGAGTCTATGCTACGGTGTGCCTCCATTACGGGGAGTCAATCGGCTGACCGCCAAATCTGGGGGGTGTTGAGTGACTTGATGTCAGAAAGAGGTTGGAGCATGGATGACAGCCTGCGCGAAATGACACACGTGCGACATGATTTGCCAGGCTTACTGCAGTTGAGACCTCGACCACCTAAGGCTCTTCCATGGCAACCCACGGGGAATCCATACAACCCCAATGGCAAAGGGAAATTCGTCAAAGGGGGCAAAGACACCGGCAAGAAAGGCGCAGGCAAATCTGCCCAAGATGGTAGCAAAGGAAAAGGGAAGGTGCAGTGGTTGACAGATGTCAAAACCAAAGAGGGTGCATGGAAGCAATTGTGTATGCGATGGCAATCA
>OMLO01002328.1_pt1 | contig 15270 bp, 12 predicted proteins | sample 1674811 | NCBI WGS metagenome assembly OMLO01 (sample SAMN06265003, study PRJEB25207) | coral metagenome | isolation source: Coral host | place: Mexico:La Bocana,Puerto Morelos, Mexico | collected 2008-11-13 | reverse complement strand
CTGCCATATGTGCTGAAACTAACTCTAACCTTGGGATTGTGAGGTTCTTCTTTGCCAACCTTGACTTTGCTGCTATCGATCCCTTGCCAATCTCGTACCTCGAGTCTTCGTTCCTTACTGCGTATGGCTTGACGAAACGAGCGACTCTCGAAAGATCCATTCGAGGGGCGGTTTTGATTGGTTGTTCAAAAACAATGCAAATGACCGGAAGTAAATCAGAGACCCAATATGGTGGACAGAACGCCCAAAAAAATTGTCTCCAAGTCTAGTGTCCATGTCTGCAGGTGCTGCAACGACAATGTGTTCGAAAGACAGCACCCCATTGACCTTTACGGACCAAAGGCCATGAAGGAGTCAGTTTTACCATTGCTGGAGAGACTTACTGGTTTTAAATGCGACATAAACGATGGATTGTCATCAAAAGTTTGCCGTCCCTGCTACGAGAAGATTATGAAGTTTAAGAAATTCATCGATATTTTTTTACGCTCTACAAAACAACAGGAGTCTCTAATTCGGTTTAAAAGGTGCAAGACTCAAGGCGACAGTCCTTCACAAAAACCTGTATCTGGCAGTCCAGGTAATCCGATTTTCTACTAGTTTGTTACTGTTGTTCTAGATTTGGCATATTTTTTTTCTTGGTGATAGAAGCTAACTTTTGTTCCTCTGTAATTCCGGGAGGAAATAATTGTTAATTCATGTATATGTATGTAGGCCACGCAATAAAGAAGGTTGCCGAATCAGATACCTGTGCTTTGAATCCCAAGTTATGTTCTTTATACAAGCCGAGGGCGATATTACCAGCTCCATCAGTTTCTGTGTCAGAACCTCCAAAGGAAGACGAACGCAAACGAAGAGTGCTACCACGCGGACTATTTCCACAACCGCCGAGACCCAAATCCAAATGTGTGGAGATTCTGGCCCAATCTGGTCTCCACAATCCTTTGGTAAGCCCTTTTAATTTATATAAGATTTGTATATTGAGGTAATGGACCATTTTTCCCTTTCATCTTTTACTGCTAAACTTGATGTTAGGATTTCCCGCGTCTAACATTGTTTAGTTTTTACAACCATTTCTGTGAGGGGTCAGCATGCACCTTACCCAGTTTTTTGCACGTTGCCAAGGACACAATCTTGTGGTACTTTCAAGGGGAAATGTTTGGTGCATAAGATTCCATACAGAACTGAAGTCCACACTCCATAGGACAATTTATTATAAGTCCTGAGCAAAGAAAAGTACACAATTTCTGAAATCAGAGGTCCACATCTGGGTTTATAGGGTGAATAGCTCTCTTTTTCTGGGCTGATGGCCCTATTTACCAAGGAGGGAGTGATGAGGGGTGCTTATGAGTGGGGCAGGGTTAAGGACTTTAAACCAAAATCATACTAACAGTTTGCATTCCTTTGTTTTATGAATTTGGGTTTGGATTGCCTTTCACTGACAAATACTTTCTTTTAGTTTCAGAGAACATGAAATGTTAATCTTCAGCTTATGACTGAGATCATGTTGACTTATCTTCAATGCACGTTGTGTTTTTGCTGTTTAACTCTTGACAGGTATTGTTGGAGTTCTCAAAGTTTGATCTCCACCTATTGTTAATTAACAAATTTAATTACTTGCATCTAATTTTGTTTCTTTAATCTACGTCTAATACACATTACTTAACATTTCCTTATACCATATGAAAATATGCAAGCTAACATATTATAATTTAAGAAAGCTAATATATTAACGCCATGCAATCAACTTCAGGTTACATGAAAACATTTTGTTTAAAAGTATTTTTTTTTAATATTTCATAGTTTTCAGAGAATAATGTTGTTGGATTAAAAACGTGTGAGACCATTTACAAAATGGTGGATATGTTAGAGATTACCTCAACTCCTGGTCTCTTGGCTGAGATGATAATGAAATGTCCTGATCTGAGATGTGCTGTAAAGCGTGTCATACTTAAAGATCTGAGTGACCAGTGCCAAAAGCTATGTTCTCGTTCCCAGGAAAATTCTTCAGTTTTGAGGATTCCAAGATCCAAACATAAGGTTAAATACATGATGGTTGTTTTCAATAGAGTCTCAAAAATATTAAGTTGTGTTGCTTTAGTACTGGATAAAACTCTCCAGTTAGAAAACATTCACCATTTTACAGTTGAAAACTGATCATGGGTCTGGTGGCTGGTGGTTTTTTTGGAAAGACACACTTATCCTAAGTAAAAACTGATCTAAAGAGTGACAAGCCATATTTTTGCCTATATGAAATAAACATGGGAGGCAGGCCTGAAATACAGCTGTTGTAGCACATTTTTTATTGAAGAGTGGCAGGAGTGGCACTGTGGTGAGAGCACTTGTTTCCCACCAAATTCAAGAGTCAAGACCATATGAGTTGTTTTGTTGGTTCTTGTCCTATATCAGAGAGTTTTACGCCAGTAAGTTAATCAGTTTTTCTTGATCACAATAAGCCAATGGAATTAGTAGAAAATTAGCTACACTGTCTGTAAATTCATATACCACTAGTACTGATCTTTATTTGCATTATGTTACATTTTGATGTTCTCGTCCAGTAGGAGCTTAAGGAATTCACCTGGGAACACATTATCATGGAATTGCATGAGCGAGCACCCGAAGTTTTAAATTTTCTTGTGACAGTGGCCTTACCCCGAGCGAACAAGTGTGAAGAAAAAAATATCCCTCCATTGTGTGAAGCATATGGTATCCTTATGAATATCAAGTGGCAGGAATTCAGTCTCATTCAAAAGATAAATACCATACTTCTTTGTGTTGGACATACAACTGCACGGGTAATTCTCTTATAATAACTACTGTAGTTGTTATTATCATTGTCATTATCATTATCTTTATCTTTAGCATTGTCATTATCATTATCAGAATCACTATCAGAATCATTTTCATTAGAATAATTAAAATTACCTGTTTTATCAGTCTGAGAATATATTGTACTTAGAGCAGGTCAAAATCTAGGTGACTCCGCAACAATAAAATGTGTATGTTAAAGGGACCATAGACAAAAATGAATTCCCTTGTCTCTGTTTTTTAAGACTTTTCAGCGCTTGAATAAGGTTGGCGTAACCCAGACAAGAGAAAGTTACCGGTTAATAATGGATGACATTGGTGGTGACCTAAAGAAGACTATTGCTAATCAGATGTCTGCTGGCCAGCAGCTCCGAATATGTTTTTTAACATGGATTTCAGGGTACTGGTCAACATAATTTTAAAGAACCACCAAAATTCAGACAAGCACTGGATAGCACACTATCTGACATTTGACAGGGTTCCATGCCATGGTCTTGATGACAAAAAGCCTCTAGTCTCTGATTCCACAGCTTTTGAGAACATCAACTATTTACTCAGCAAAGATGAATTGGAGACACTTCGCCAACATTACATTGTGCTGGTTGCTCGTGTCTTACTGGAGTTCTTTGAATTTATGAAGCCATTAGAAAGGGCTGTCCCTGTTCATATTACACACCGGTGAGTATTTGTTTATTGGCATGACACAGCTGCATTTTGATAATTGGTATACTATTGATTAAAAGGGTTATCTATAAACTAGCTTCATGTACATCCTGTTTACTATGCAGTTAGCACGACAGCTATTTCCTATTTGCAGAAGAAAGACACAATGAGTATCAAAGAAAAGACACTGTACTAAAAGCATATTCAACATTCTTCCAGTTTCCCCAAGTCTCCTACCTGTAGTTACTTGTACTATCATACAGATTAAATCTCCTGGTCTCTCATCCAAGTCACTTCATTTCCCAGATTTTAACCACAGATTTTTTAAATGAATTAGGTTAAAAAGGTATGAAGCATATGTTTAGAGAAGTGTTTTACATGTAGTTTTGTTCCCTCTTTTAATCTGTCATGGACATTTAAAGAATCATGGGGGCCTTGGTTCGAAATTAGGATGAGGGTCAATTATTTGATTTGATTTTTGTTTGGGAAGTGAGCCCAAAAGAAAAAGAAATTCTCGAGATGTCAGATCTCCAGAGGTCAGTGGCAAGACAAAGATTGATGAGCTATACAAAATAGCTCTGCTAGTCTCCCTCGCAGCCATTTTTTGGGGAGGAGCGTTGTGTGACGATGCTAAAAACAGCTGCGAGTGACACTACAGCTCTGCAGTCAAACAAATTTTTTTTTCATTAAATATTTGTTATGACTTTTGTAAGGATTTCATTTTTAAATATCAGTTTTTCAGATTGTATGATAAAGAAGTCAACCATTGTGGCACTTCCTGTAGTTCCATTCAACCAGTCAAAACTGTCGGATGTCTGTCAGTATCTGGACTACTTACAGAATTTTCTTAGTTCTTTGCCTTTACCAGAGGTACTCATATTGCTTTAAAATGGTTAAAAAAAATACATGAAAGTGAGAATATTTCTCCAAGATTTAGGCATAATGTATATCATCATTATAATCTGTGCATAATATTATATTTAGTGTTGGAATCAAGCCTACAAACATTGTACAGCTAATAGTTCAACATGCCACATATAAATGTAACATTTAGAAACAATACTGAAATGCATAAATATAACAACACGTAATAACTGAATAAATATCTTATCAAGATATTTAAATAATTTTTTTTTGATCTCCAGACTCTGTGTAGCTACATTGACAGGGATTAATATTATTTTCTTAAGCAAACTTGTACAAAGTTGCTACAAAGGATGGGGAGACTGAATGAGGACACCCATGAACCCCATGAGTACTACTGATTATTGATTTTGTTTGCAATCTCACACCAGGAGGACGGAACAACAAACCATGAGCCAAAACTGAAAGTGCCTCTTGCAGGAGATTTGTTGGGGAGGGAGCGTGTAACAGGAGCAAAAAGAGCGCGGATGGGCTGTGACCAACCTGAAGAACGTTATGAGAACATCACTGAGACCCCAGCCCTTTGGCATGCTAAGCAAGCTTTTCTCAAGGTAAAATTAGCATTTAGTATTGTTAGTTAACAGTTTTATCTATCACCTCACACTATAAATAAACTGAGAAACAACTCCAGCTTGGTGGTCAGAGTGGACTTGAACCCACAACCTCCGGATTTCAAGACTTTAGTGCCCTAACTACTCAGCCACCCTGTTTAGTACTGTATCATGCATATGTACTATCAATTTCTCTTTTTTATGTCTGAATGTAGTTTGTGTGGGAGGAGCTATACAAGCCAACACCTGCATGTGGTCGAGAAGTTGGTACACTGTATCATTTGCGACAGAGCTTCAAACTTGTAAATGTCCCTTCAGATGTCAGGAAGAATTATGCTAGCTGTGAAATGTTGATGCTTTCTGCTACCAAATCTTATTTGTGTTCAGCTTTCCTTACTTGGGCAGACATACCAACCACAAAGGAGACACTAACCTATGTTACAGAAACACTTAAGAAAGATGCATCACCAACTGAACAGTGGAAATTCCTGGGGAGCTACCTGGGCAAATTTGTTGACGAATTTGTTTTAACAGAGTTTGACATTGAGAAGAAGTGGAAAGAGGAAAATGAAAGAAAGAGAAGGGAGAAGGAGAGTGAGCAAGTGAGAGGTTTTCAGGAATCTGCTCCAGTCAGTACCGGTACTGAAAATTTATTTCTTCCAGGTACATATGAAATTTCCAGAGAAATACCTGCATGCATTGGTCAGTTTGTTATTATTAGAATTCAGAATTAGCACAATGCATATGGCCCTAAATGGGCATAAGACTACAGCTGACATCCTGAGTTTAACGCACAAAGACCACAGGGTGTTCAATATTAAATTTCTCACAACATCAATACATCATCTAGTAAAAGGTTGCAAGAGTTAAAATGAGTAACTTTCAACAGATTTTCAAAACTAATACAACAACAATGTATGGAGCTTAGACAAGAGAATTTGTATGGGATGTAAGGGCTTAAAAAGTTAAAGAGCACTTTATTTAAGAAAGCTATCTGTAAATTTCTAATTACTTCATGTGTAAAATGATTTATTTTATTTTATAATTATAGTTTTGTTACCTATCTCTCCTCATAAAAGGTCCTTTGGTTTGAATACCCACACTTCTTGATGTGCATTATATCTCATTAGCTTGTATTTCTGGGAATTATCTGTACTAAAGAATATCCAATGAACAAAAATGCTTAGTACCTATTAATAAATTATGCTATGTATATTTTCCATCAACACACATTGCCCTCTTTTGCAATTTACAATCCCATAAGCCTAGAAATGTGATAAACCTCACAGAAATTACAATGGTAAGTAAGAATAAAGTGCCAGTAAAACTTATTGGACCTTAAGGTCAAGTTGTGGTTCTTCTGGAGCAGCAAACAAGTGAATTCAAGGTGCTTGGTGTAGGGAAAGTGTCACAAGTTGCAAACAGTGCTCCTGTGTTATCTCTAGGGCATTCAATTCCAGTCCAAGTATTCCATGTTGAAGCTTGTGCTACAAGTACATTATCTCAAGGGCAGCACATTCTTTGGCCAAAGGCTTTATTAGCCAGGTACAGTAACTTATTACTTAAGATTAGATATGGAAACAGTGAACTACTCTGTGGATGATTCACAGCTAATTCACAATTATTTTATTTTAGGTACAATCCTCCTACCCCAACTGAGCTGAAAACCAGTATTTCCACTATCCCTCCTGATGAAAAGGAAGATAGACTGCTCAATTATGGCTTGCAAGTTATTCAATTGGGTGTTTTTTTAATGCAGCTGAATGACACTGAGGCAGAGGGAGATGGGGAGCGCAGTATTATCAATTGGAAAATGCTCATGCTCTACTACAGATGCAGGTCGAGAGGGATGAAATATGCCTATGAGGCTATGAGATTTATTACATGTGTAAGGGCTCTGTACACCGAGAAAATGAGCCATCGCATCATCCATGGTCAATTTGTAAACCCAAAAGGGGGAAAGGGGAATAATTATGCAAATGACTTAAAGATGGAGCATATCATTTGTGACAACAAAGTTGTTCTTGGGGAGTTAAGGGCAAACAAAACTTTGACAGCTATACAAAGAAGTTCCCAGGCTGCTTATGGGGTCAAGACAGAGTTTTGTAACCAGTATGACAGTCAGTGCAACATTCCACCTGAACTGTCCAAACACACACATGCTTGCACCACCGATGATGTAAGACACATGATCACTGTTATACACAGAAGTGAACCTTTCAAAAATCAACCTGGCAGGGTGCTTAATTCTTTCCCAAAAATTGGAAAGACGCCACTTGAAAAATTGAAAGTGCCTCTCCTTTATACATGGCTGACACATAATAAACAAAGACTCTTTGCAGACCAGAATTCTACAGATGGTAACACTGATGAAGAGGACAGTGATTCATCATCTTCTGAAGATTCAGATGAAGAACTATAGTACATGTCTTGAACATGGGGTAAAATGGGCTTACATGTACACTTTTGAAAGTCCTTGCTAAACAAGAAGCTCTGATTTAGAAGGGATTTCGCCTGGTTTCCCCCACCCCTTGTCACACCCCTTTTGGGAGAGATGAACATTTTGATGTATTCCAGTAAAGTATGGTAGTTAATGCAGAAATTAAACAGACTTCATAACTTTAATTAATCACATAAAAATAAACCTTTTTGCCAGTGTCATACAAAATTCCAATTTTCAGTGCTTTTCTGTAAAATAAAAGTTTTTCTCCATAGATTGATTTATTGCACTGAAATGGCCCAAAATGATTATAGCATTGGTATCCACTTAATGCATGCTTGGTCAAGTTAACAACAAGGTGTAAACTTCGCTTTACAAGTAATCAGAAGATGCAGATGCAGATCCTAAGGATTGTTATGGTGGAGAAAAAGGATGCCATAAGTTTACCAACTTATGGCACCCTCCGCAGATTTCATAGATTCTGGCTTCAGACTGAGAGAAACTAACTTGATTGTATTGGTTGTATCACCTCTAAATGCTCTCATAAGGGGTTTGAAAGCGTGCATTCTTACAGGTTATATGCAAACACACTTAAGTAACTTTTTAAACACCCTTTTTGACGTACTGTTTAACAATATTCCATATGCTCATAGCATGACTGTGGCTGAAAATGGGAAGACACTCCTCAGTGTCACCTGCTGAAGAAAATGTGTGTGCTCTATCAACAATCTGATTAATTAGCTCTGTTGTAACACCACTACTAAGACTTGTACTCCCTACAGATGTCCTGCCATGACCAGGTAATGACAGCCTGAATTGTACAAGTTGTTCATAAATTTTATTTTTTTCCTCTGCAGTCAGGTGGGTGGAAGGAATTTCTTCATCCTGTGCATCTGTGGTTAAATTGTAGGCCAATGGAGGGTCCATCAAAGATGCCACATTGGAAAGCAAACAGTTCTCACAATTACAGCGTTTTCCATGGTAGTCACAACATTCATGCAATTCCCCTTTAAGGGGCAACGGTGAAAACCCAAAGTAACTCATGATCATTTCTCTTTTGCATTTCTCAGATTTGACATATTCTCTCATAACTGGCGACAGGTTTTTCTTTGCTTTTGAAATATCATAAGAATTATAGAACATGTGTGCACTTGATGGGAAGCCATCCCTCCCAGCTCTACCTGCCTCCTGAAAGTGCTCCTCCATTGAGCATGGGACACCTATGTGGATAATTTGCCTGATATTCTTTAAATCAATTCCAACACCAAAGGCCACAGTAGCAAATATAATTCTGAGCTTGGATGTTCCCAGGCTGAGGGCATCAACAATCCTTTCTTTCTCCCTAAGTGGGTACTGAGCATGAAATTGTGAGAACAATCTGTTCTCTGCCTTCTGTACAGCACCTAGAGGTTCATATTGATCGTTTCCCATAGAATTGTTAAAAAAAGCATAACAAGATGAAATGGTTTCCAAGTTACCAAATACAACAGTAAGTGGGAACTGTAGCCTCTCTCTCTTTAATTGATCCACCATGGGTCTCAAGATGTCATTAAGCTTATCATTCCCTTCTGTCGGGTCTGGATGATGATGAAAAGTAAATGTTTGGTCTGTCTGGATTTGCAATAATCTCAGCAGGGTTAAACATACCCAGAGATTCGGTTATCTCTGCTTTGAGCTTTTTAGTTGCAGTGGCTGTTAGCCCAAGCCAGGGTACTTTTGGGAGGATGCTTCCCAGTATGCCAAGCTTTCCATAAGATGGCCTAAAGTCCTCCCTGAAATAAACATGTCATTGGAAAAACTCCTCAATATATTACTCAGTAAGAATCAAACTATAATCCCAATGTACTTTCCAGTATTTATTGTTTGAAAGGTAATCACAAATTATATGTAATAGAGGCTCTTGCAATTAGAATGAGATTTCTCAAATACCCCACCTAGAGGTCACTATAGGCAGTCAAATGCTCCCCAAGGACAAACATGGCCAAATAACAGTTACAACTTCTACTGTGTCTCAAGTATGGTTTTTTCTGCAAGTAAATCATCAGTTTAACAAGAAATAGAATGCAAACAGCAGCAACAAGCATAACACATGAACTACGCATGGTTTGGAACTGATTATATTTACTCCACATTTATAAAAAAAAATAGAGATTGAAATTACATGAGATGGAGGACCCCAATGAGTGACACCTGATAATAAATATAAAACTCACATACCAGTCAACAACAAGATGTGCTTCGTCCACAACAATAGCACGCACACGCCTTTGAAATTCTGTCGTTTTCAGGAGCTTCATAACTGCTTTGGTCTCTACTAGGGCTTCCGGGTGAGCATAGATTAGTTGAAAGTTCTTCAGGCTTTCCAGTGGCTCAGATATGCAAACACGTTCTCTGTCGTCGTCTTCCCCATCTAGAGCCACACGATCACCTTTAAGAATGCACGCTTTCAAACCACTTTCTCTTAGCTTAGTCACCTGGTCTCTTATGAGAGCATTTAGAGGTGATACAACCAATACAATCGAGTTAGTTTCTGTCAGTCTGAAGCCAGAATCCATGAAATCTGCGAAGGGTGCCATAAGTTGGTAAACTAACGACTTGCCGAAACCGGTTGGCAGCACGGCCAGGGCATCCTTTTTCTCCACAATAACAATCCTTAGGATCTGCATTTGTTTCTCTTTGAGCGTAAATCATCTTCACAATGTTATGTTAACACACAAGAGACCGTGTTTTATCAAATGATTTGAAAAGATGACACGCAACCGGACTAAGGAAATGTGGTCAAACGCTGTCTCTACTATTTGAACTCTCTTCACAATCAAAACGAAAACTAGGGGGGAACAGTGAAATAAAATGGAAAACAAACTTAATGCTAATCAGAAACACATCAAACACCGTTCCAAATTTGATTTCTTTACGAGTGAGGATTTATTTTGCATGATAATTCATTGACTAAAAAATTACATTGCAGACCTAACAAATGAAACAAGTTTTACAAAATTGGCTTTCATCTTGGAAAAATATCTTATGTTAACAAATTACATTTGTAAGGCCTATATATTATGTACCTTAAGCTGCACAATTATTTCCCAACACTATTTTCCTCTCTGTCCCAAGATGAATCTACATTCAATAATATTTACAGTCTACTTAGCAACAGCTTTCATAAGTAGTTAATACTCTAGATTTATTTTGAGGTTTGTCCTTTGGAGTCGCCAAGGGACCGCCGAACATGTGAACTTAAGGCATCCACAGTGGAGCATTAATCGATGCCCTTAATTGACACTTGATTGGCATTCCATCAGGCGGTTCAGAGTTCACTAATTTTTGTTTGATGCTTAGGAGGCAGTAAACGCTTGGCTGAACATCGACCGATTGTTGTTTAAGCGTTGAAGTGTTGACTGAGTATCAATTGGGATGCTGATTGAGAATCGATAATGGTGTTGATGGGAATCAATCGAAGGTATTGATCAACACATTGATGAACACACACAACAGTGGATGCCTTTAGTACACATGAACCACTACCACCAGTAGGGGTACCTGAAGACAAAAAGTGACCAGCATGTGTGAACAATTTTTCAGGAATACAATTGTATAGTGATAACATGATGCTTTTGATCTGTCACTTTTCACCTTAAGTACCCTTTGGGGTGCGGCATTCATTGCCTAACATTAGCATTAAGCGCAATTCAGAAATATTCAATCTTGCAGCAATGTGTTGCAATTTTAATTTACCTACGAAAGCATTTTCAAATTTAAACAACCAAGAGATTGACAAGTCTTGTGCAGGTGCAAAACCTATCTGGGTGAGATATGTTGATCTACACATTGTTCATTACTTCCTTGTTGTAGTATTTGTAATAGACTCAAATACCGATATTTAAATACACATCTAGTTGATGATTAGTGGCCAAAGAGTGTCACCAACATTTAAAGAAAGGCTTGATATTATGGCACAAGTCTCATGATGATGTCACAAACTAAGATAATTAAATTATCATTACATATTTCATTACCTACATTTGCCATGTCACAGCTATTTTAGTAAATATCAATGCTAGGAATCAAGTTACACCTTAACTGAAGAGCTAGTTCCCAAATATTTGCAGTAAATAAAATACTGAAAAACTATCAATAAATAAAGCAAGTAAGTAACTTAAGTAGCTTTCATTAAGCTCATAAAAAATGATAGATTGAATCCAAAGGTTGTTAAGTGCAACAAGATACATGTACATTGCTAAACCCACACCAAGGTGAAAAGGGACATATATAGTGTGACAACAACAGGAAACAAGTTTAACAATACACAACTTGAAATATCATTGTTGCAAACTACCTTTAGATTATATGCTGATAGCAGCTTGATCATTAACTTAATTCTGAACATACTCAAGGGAATATAGTTTCTGAGAAACTAAGTCAAGATGTTCGTATGGGGAGACGTATGCTGGAACAACTTATTCTTTACATTTAATCCACAATATTAAGACGGACTCCACCAGAAGTTTGAGTAACAAGTGGACAAAAACCTAGTACCAAGACATTGATATATATCTTCTACAACAAATTCATTTCTAGCAACACCAAACATTGAAAACAAAATAATGTTGAAATTCGTATGAAACACTTGAAAGTACTCGTGAACTGAAACTAATGATGAAATTTCACCTGTGTTTGCACAATTTCTCTGAATTTCAAGTTTATTTTCTCTTGTTCCTTGTAAATTGTTTTTGGTGTTATTTAAGGTAATTATTTGTATCTTTAGCTTTAAGAAAATGTAAAAGGAGTGTAAAATACTTAAAATTATTCTGGTAATGATTTTTGTCCACTAAAATCTAAAATTGCTTGATTTTCACTTTTGCTCAATAAGCAACAACCTTAAGAACCATCTGCACTGTACCCTCCCTTATCAATCAGCAGAAACGTCTAACAGAACTAAGTCCTATTTTAAATTCAGAATGGTTTTATGCATAACCAAGGTCCAATTATTATAAATACTACTAATTAGAAAAAGAGGTTTTAATACATTTTATTTCATACCTTTGTTCCAGTTGACCAACTCAGTTGGTTTCCTTTAACATCGGTACTCTGTTTTTATTCTTACCCTTTCACCCCCAAACTCATTTACTTATTTATTCCAATTATTGATTATATTTTAACACTATTTGAATATTGGTTCTTAGACTTTGATAGTACTTATACCTATTTGTTCCTCTTTGGCATGCTTAAACTGCATATTAGGTGCAATCCATTGGGCCATGCTTTGTATTTTGACAAGTTGTAGTCAGAACAAAATACCCTCAGCAACAGAAAACATTAGCCCGATATGCTGCTGAAGTATACCAAAAATGTACTACATATTAATTACATTTACTGTACCCATGTTTGGCTAAATGATCATGATATTGAGCCATATCGGGTCAGTGACTTGATATCACAGAATATCACGACAGTAGACATGGCCTCATTATTGCCAGCTCTGGAGAATTAGTTTGCAGATTTCGGGGTTTTTTTTCAAGAATTGTAGAATTTGTACAAATCCTGCCTAGTTGACTGTTTTTTGCTCAATCAATCCAGTTGTTGCTAGTCTTGACAAACGAATAAAACAGGAAAGCAGATGTTGGCAATTTGTTGAAAAATTATGATTATAAAAGGTTCACTTGGTTATAGGTTTGTTAAAGGGAAGTAAGGTGGGGTGAAAGAAACCAAGTCTGTTGCTACTTCTGAAGTTTATTCCCAGCTGACTATTCTCATTTGTTTTGTTTTGTTTTTTTCATTTTGTACCCTTGATTCTTTTAATGTCAAGAACAGCAACCTGGTTTTTCTCTTTGTGACTCAACATACTGTTCAATGTTGAACTTTGGTTCTGTTGGTTTCTTGAGGTTTCTGTGTTTAATGTTCCTTGAATGAAATTAAAAGTCAGAGTGTTAATAATCCACTAGTTTTGATAGAGAAATAAATAAATTCATAAAAAAACCTGTTGCCTGGTGATAAAACTTCATGAAGATGACAAAATTAAAATAGCAAAACAGTAGAGTTATCAGAACTGGACAATATAATGATTGAAAAGGTAACTAATTAATACTAGTAATCTGATATTATTTTAATGTTTGCTTTGAGGGAGACTTTTTAAATTTGAGAAACTATTTCACCAGAAGGAGTCTTACTAGTCACAATCTTAAAAAAAATTGCCGAGATTATAAAACTGTTTGTTCACATATCAAAGTCCATTGCACCACATTTTACACCTCTTTTGGTTAAGTTTTATCAAAGTGCACAGGAAATCTCTGCAAAACTGCTTGTGGTTGTTCAAACAATATGCTACCATACAAATAACAGTTCATGAGCAAATTATTAACTTTATACAGTGCCCAGATCTGATCAGTACATTTAATGATGATAAGTGCCTTGAAAAATAAATAATACTGTTTTGTAACTGACTTGATTTAAAACAGTGTGTTACCTGGCAACAGCCATGAAAGCTAAATCAACATTTAACCCAGTCCGGGCACTTGTTTCCATAAATGCTACATTATGATCCTGTAAAAGACAAGTTTATTTACATGAATTTTCAATTTCTTTTGGAGGGGATTTGATAAGGTCAAGTCAAATCTGCATAAACAGTACATATATATAAAGACAGATGATGACTTTTCCTCAAGATGATTCTTAACTAAAGTCAAAATTAATGCTGTTAAGTTCTACAAAAGTAAATATTCAATGTTATCTATTATAAATATTTCAGAAAACAGACCTTGGCAAGTTTTTCCCCTTGTTCTCTCGTAACAACTCTCTGTTTGGTCAAATCAGCCTAAAAGATGGAAATTATGTTGATTAAATAGTAATTATGTTACAGGAACAAGAGAAAATATTGACAACAAAGGAAGAAATCATAGAAAGAACAAACAAACAAGTGAATTAGTGATGAAACAAACAAATAAAGACACAAATAAACATGATGTGAAGGCTCAATAGATGAATGAAAGGTTTAACCTACTAGGGATACTTTCAGTAGGAGATGAAAACAATATTTAAAATATAAAATATTACAAAATTATAATACCGGTATCAGGAGCACATTCTGTTTTATGACTGTTTTGTTACCTTGTTCCCTAACAACATTATTATGACCTCTGATGATGCATATTCATAGATCTCGGCCAACCAAGCCTAAAAGAAAACAACATAGTGGTAGACAATAATTATTTGTTTATTATTTCCAGTATTTTATGCCTTCTCCAAGATAGCAAATGAATGTAGTTGTTTTTTGTTCTCTTACAAAAAAGACTTAAAGCACTACTCATCTCAAATTCAAAGTAGTACTTCAAAACATACTAAACATACTACTCCAGTCAACACTGCACGAAGATTTATAATGATGATAGGTTTTATTTTGAACAAAACATCAGAAAACTGTTGCTTCATAAAAACATACATGTATAATGTATATAACATTGTTCAGTTAAAATGAAATACTATTCCTGACCAGTTAAAGGATGCAGTTAATTTAAAGTAAATGGAAAGGTACAAATGTCACCTTTTAAGGGGTATGGCAAATGATACACAGGATGGGGAATAGGGCCTGTTGAAAGGGTCAAGCTTTCTTAGCAGGAAAGCAAAGATTCAGTGAAGACATGGTATTGCTGCCACAAGGTGTGCCCAAACTCACTGTTTAAGATGGGGGGGGGGGGGGGGGGGGGGGCTACATATTTAATTGTGGCACTAACAGAATACTCGAATCTGATTGGTTCTTAACAGCCCTTATTTATTGCTTAATGTGCAGCACCAAACTTTCCGATTTGACCTGTCTGATTACTAGCAGCTTGTAATCGGACAGGTCAAATCGGACAGTTAAACAGCCAATGAAAATTAAGCAGTGAATGCTAC
>OMLO01002327.1_pt1 | contig 15270 bp, 16 predicted proteins | sample 1674811 | NCBI WGS metagenome assembly OMLO01 (sample SAMN06265003, study PRJEB25207) | coral metagenome | isolation source: Coral host | place: Mexico:La Bocana,Puerto Morelos, Mexico | collected 2008-11-13 | reverse complement strand
TTCGAGTTATTCCTCTGAACAAACAGTTGTGTGTGGCTCCAGTCCATAGAGTAACCGCGAAGGTCCAGTTGATAGTGGCTTCTCAGGTGTAGTCACAGGACTGATGTTCAGCGTTTTGTTAATATGCCTGCGAGCAGGCCTATGGCCGCCTCGCTCTTCGCTGATGGCGCATGCGCATGCGCGGGCTAGCGTTTTGTCAAGAACATTCGTTCTTGCTCCACCAATAACCAGACAAAAGCGCTTGTTTTGCGGGATAAACTTGAGCTGTCTCGTGCTGACAAAGATAACTATCCAAAAGGAACTGTTGGCAATTTACGGGATACCCAAGTAAAATAAGCAAGGCCTTCGGTATATATATAACAGTTCAAAGAATCTATCAATGACCAGCCAGGAAACTGCGAGATGCTAAACAGGAGACTGGCAGGTTGCCATTTATACCATCAGTATTCTGTTCATGTAAGTTACCATATAGTGTTCTCAACTTATACCCGACTGAAAAAGGTGCTCATGAACACTAAGCAAGGCTGGTGGTACGCACTGAAAACTTAATTCAAGTTCAAAGAAAAGAAGCTTGGATATCTGATCTTAATTACCACAGATTTTTACAAATTTGTTTCTCCGTTTTCTCCTTTGGTTTAGTTTCGATTGAGAAGATACCATATATCAAACAGTCGGGAATGAGTTTGACCACATTTCTAACACCTCGATTTTGAACAGAATACTCCGCTGTGCGGTGTTTGGAAATGTGCTCAAACACGGTCTTCCGTGTTACAAAAACATCACAAGAAAACTAATGTAAACAGGCCCTAAACGATAGAGCCAAATGGCTTTCTGGCAAATTCTTTACATTCGAGCAATTAGCTACATCTGGCTGGAAAGACCTGGAAACCTCGTAGGACACTGATACAGGGGAGTTTTCCGTTCACAAAAACAAGACTGCGATAGACTTGAGCGGCAGGGCTTATCTGAATTTCAAGCTTTTAAATAGCTATCGATGGGCCATCGGTGCGGGGCAGGATTTGGAAGAAAGAGAGACAAGATAGTCTAACATTTCTGCGTAAAATAGTTTATAAAATACTGAACTCGTATATTACAAGAGTTTATCAATTCACTCTGCTATCGATAAAGCAATGCATCGATATGCACACGTTCAAAGCTTACAGAAGCATGCAAAAGAAAAGCAGACAGTTTCATTTGTTGGATGCGCGCTTTTTCAAAGAAGTAGCTTTACAAGTCTTCGCAACGTACGTGAATCGAAAAAATAACTCGTTTTCACTTCGAGCCTGTCGTTTATTTACAAATGTGGTAAACTGGATGCAAAAAGGTTTTTTCATTTACAAAGAAACGTAGCTAAATAACTGGTTTCCTTCGTCCACGAGGAAATAATTCAAAACTGCCTCAAATAGCTTGCGAAAACCCATACTCGGGATGTATTCAAGAGAAAAAGAGGCGAAGCCTCCTGCTTTACAGTTTGAATCAGTGGCAATGAAGAGCAACGCACTGGCGTGTAAATTGGGTGAAAATTTCGAAGCCGCCATAGAAGATGTCTTTCTACGAAACTCTGAGAGACACTTCATTCAGAGCTGCACGTCCTCGCGTCACTTCCTCTTTGGAGGTACAAGGGTTTTCTCGGGAAGCGGGACGGGTCTCTCTTGTGAATCCACGTGAAACAGTAGGTCTGATACGCTTTGTTCCACGGCGAACTCCACTGCTTTGTAGCTCATCTGCAAAGCAAACAAAGACAAAGGTCATGCGAGGAAAAAATTAACAGTCGGTTTTACTTTCAGACCGTTAGGAAGTTTCTGAGAAATTTGACGATTTTCTGTACACTGGTAGAAAAGGGTTCTTACGGGATTTGAGCAAAAATAAAATTGGCCGTACAATGAACGAAATAAGAGTAAATTGACAATTAGAGCGGCTTTTAATTAAGCAAAAGAGCACTTTTCCATGTTTTCATAGCTTCATCTAAACACGAGGAGGGCTGGGAGAATTCGAGACGAAGTAGAGGGTTTGCATAACTTTCGATAATTCTCTCAGGCGAGTGCTCAGATATGCCAAGTAAACACCGTAAAAAGCCCTCAATTTTTGTTATAAAATAATGTTCAAAAATACGCGCGAATCTAAAACGTCACAACCGTGTATATGTACTCTCATCTAAACACAGCTATCGACCAATCAGAGCGCGCGTAGTAGCTCAGTTATTTTATAAATTGAACGTCGAAAGTCATAAGATAAATACTTAGGGAGTTTTGGTTTTGGTTTTACTAGGGTTTGAGATTGGCTGAGTAGTCTAATTGGTGAGTAATTGGTTTGGTTTTGGTTTTACGACACTCGATTCAAAGCCGTTCTATAAAACTAAACAGATCAACGTTAAACAATACCGGCTGGAACTCTTCATCTGTTGGAGGAAATTGAAAGTCGGGTCCAAAATTAAGCGTGACCTAACAAAAGAAAAACACCAGCATGTCTGTTACACGTTTTTGTTTCTACTTATCATAACAGTTATAATTTTCGTCAAATGTGATTGGTGCATGAACTGCTGTATTTTGCTCTAATGAATCTGCAAAGTTGTAATCGGACAGTGTCATTGGACTTTGTCATCGGACAGTTGGCTGTAATCGGACACCTGTAATAGGACAGTTACATCAGCCAATTACGTCCTCTCCACTAAATCCACTAATCACGACGTTGACTTTACAATCGCTATAGTAGTCAGTTCAAGAGACTGACTTTGTAAGATTTGGAAGGTTTAGTCTCCGGTCACTGCTTTGAAAGAAATTTTACAGCCATTTTGAAAGCTATTTGTGATAATTACAAATTACTATTAAAGGCCTTTTTGAAATGAAACTTTTACTTTTGTGGGAAATTGTGATGATTATGATAAATTGGTAACAGGACAGAGTGTCCAATTCAGTCTGTAATCATACTCGTGACTAACAAATCGGACTCCAGCTTCGTGGTTGTCCGATTTTGTTATGATTACAGACCGAATTGGATTCCACTCAGTCCTACTACGATTATTAATAGCGACGAAATCTAATAACGCCATTATCGCAAATAAGGATTGTCGCACTGTACCGTGGAATTCTTGTAAAGTGATACCGCTGGATAATACGTTCCGTCGTACACATCTTGCCAAGCAACGCCCTGAAACACAAAAGAAACTTTTCACCATTACTCTTTTTAAAAAAGGGAGGGAAAAACTGCGACAGGAAAATGTTCTTAATTTTAAACTCACCTGACTAACACCATTTTTGTAGAATTTTATCTAAAAGAAAACGACAGAAAGAAATTAAAATAATGTCAAATGCACAAGACGATGCCGGTGATCTATGGACAAACGTAAAATGAAAGCCGTTGGTAATATCTACGGGAATAACTGAACAGTTTAAACCAAACCACGGCGGCGGCGCAACTGGAAAAACTCTTTAAATGAGCAGTACAATGGCGCCACATTCAGTTTTATGGGGAGCAGGGATGGCGCAGTGATGAGACCGTTCGTCTCGCACTAATGCGGCCCACGTGCGATTCCGGCCTGGTGCCGTATGTGGGTTGAGTTTGTCGTTGGTTCTCGCCTTGCTCCGAGACCTCAACAGGTAACATCTCTGCTCTGATTGGTGAGAACATTTTTCAAGCGATGGTGACAAAGAGATAATCTAATTTTCTGAGTAAGCTTACCTGACTTCCAAGTAAAGGTTTTAAGTTCTGCAAAGAAACAATCATTATCAGCACGTTTTCCAGGTAACCGTAGGACATCGCTACTTACGTGCGCAGATGAAAATAAAGAGGAAAACACACAAGATGGCTGCACATTTTAAAATGTGAAAGAAGGCAACCAAAAGTATTTGCTGCAACTACTACCTTTTCTGCCTTGTCCACAAGGTCTTTTTCTTCGAAGTATAGATGACTTTTAAACTTTATTAATGCCTTGAAAGAAACAATAAAACAGTAAATTTTTAAACTTTGTCATTCGAGGTTAGCTACCTATTAGGACGGACCATGCAGTAAAAAAAACAAAAATAACAGAAAACATTGAAATTATGTTTTACCTTATCTTTAAACGTGGGAGGAAGAAATTCCGCTGTAAAGATAACAAAGATTAAACCGTCAGAACTAACGAAACCTTAGTATGTTTAGAAAGTTAGTAAATTGTAAGTCCAGACGTATGACTCTGGGAATGTTTCCTTGGCAGTTATTAATAAAGAATTCTTCCGACAACTTCAGTTGGTTCATAGCCAATCAAAACCCGCCAAACGCACGTGCCTGTAGGTCCCACCCATTCACAATTATTAAAAAAGCGATTTCATTTGATAACGCAGACATCTTCCTTTTAAACTTAAAAGTTAGTTGTATCATCACGCTAGAACGCTGATTATTTTCTTTGAAAATGAAGACTAGTGAGGATGAGCCGCCACGCTTGAGAGAGTAGAGCAAGCGAGGACTGATTGTAGTCAAGTTTGTTAAAACCCATTTTAACTCTGGAGTGAGCGAGGCGTGGTAAGACAATGACTGTGGGACCATTAAACACTGGAGAACCTCTAGAGAGGACTTTTCAACTGACAAAATACCTTTTCTGGTGGTTGTGTGTTTGTTTGTGACACAGGCTGCCCCAAAGAAATCAACTTTTAAAGAGGAGAGAAAAGATATGATAAAAAAAAAAAAAACAGAATGAAGACATTTTTACCTGGATGTCTGCTGTTTTCTGGCAGACTGATAAAAAATCCTATTACATCACCACTTGAGTATCCATCGCTACAACAAAGAAAGAGGGAATGCACTTCCTCGTTATTTACTAGAATCACTTTGTCTATCAATACGCAACTTTTAATCAGATCGCAATAATGCTATAAACTTTAACAGTTGGACGACTAAAAAAAAAAGAAAAAAACACACTTTACAATTACTGGTAACCCAGTAGTTTACATTGTGGGCTATAAAGCAAACAATTATTACAAATAGAACAGAAACTTGTTTAGAATCCCAGCTGGTAGGAGGCTGACCAGCTGGCTATTTACAAGCGGGGAGGAGTTGAATTCGGGACCACCGAAGACAAATCCATCTAGTGGCAGGGAGCAGGATTTGAACCCAGGACGTCCGGATTACAAATCCAGTGCCCTAACCAGTAGGCCACGCTGCCTCCTCCAAATGCAGCTTTTGTGAGGATAAACATGCTGGAAATACAATACAATAAAAAGAGGATTTCTTTGCACATACCTGTAGTGCTTTCCTCTACTCTCATGGAATCTTGTTCCCTTTTTACTTCTCCAAGAGTAACTAAATTTATCATAACCTAATGGTGCTTGAAGATTTCCTAAAGAGCAGAGGAAACAGGAGGCAAATTTAGGTATGAGATTCAAGGGCACGTATTGTAGGACTCTGTGGGTACTCCCAGGTGTTTTTCTGGTTCACCCCCATGCCACCTACATGAATATTACTGGTACCTTTGCTCATGCTATGAAGTCTTATGACACAAGAAAAATAATGGCCGAGTCAAATACCCCCTTGGGGTCGCCCAAGGAGCAAAGTTTGCTGCAATTGCTTGAAGACTTGTCTACTACTAGTGTCATACCCTTGGCACTCAATATAACACTTTTTAGGTTGTTGTTGATGCAACTGCTTTAAGACTTGTCTTTTACTAGTGCTGTCTTATCCCCTTTAATAATTGTTATTAATTCATGAGATGCAACCAAGAACAACTTTAGCTACTGGAGTGTTGAATCAATTGTTTTATAACATTGTCAGTGGAAATCACAAACAAACGTTAACTTTGTTGATACCATGAACTTGCATCATTGAATTATGATGCATGGCTATCTATGACTACTAACATTGATAACAAGTTCATTCTCACCATACAGTTGTGACCATCCAATCCTAGTAGCTGTGTCTGAAGGTAAGTCCATTGTAGCCTAGAAAATACCAGTCGAAACATTTAGATACATGAAATATCATTTACATAACATAAGATGAAAAAACGTAAATTTTGGTGTTCCTTACCTCAAAGTACCAATTACCCTTGGACACTCCTACAAAAAAGTCAAAACAGTTTCAAATTACAGCTGCTGTATTTTAAGCCCTTTCAGGTGAGCTTTACAGTAATAGTCTGGCTTGTTACTAGCTAGAAGTTAACCATATGTCATGAAAGATCTTCTCAGAGTCTGGTTTTGTATTTTGTTACTCACACAACTGGCTAACAACTAGACTTGTGGAAAACAAAGTAAAACTTAGTTAAGTGATTCTCTTGGGCTCCTGGATAATGTTAAAAAAAATGGTTCAATGAAATGGACAACTAGCTCTGTTTCCAGTAGAAGTTTGTCTGCCTTTGCATTGCAAAGGGAGTGAAAATGTAGACGATGCATGGCTGTTGATATTGTTTCCACTGGAAACAAGGAAAGTTGTCAGTGACAACACCATAATTTTAAGGCCAAAACTTCATCACTAAAGCTCTGTCACGTCCTACTCAACTGATAATTCATATAACATACCATGAGTGGCTCGTAACATACAGTAACCTTTCTCTCCTGTGACTGATAACCTATCATCAGATAACTTCAGTTGAGGAGCTGAAACATCAATATATACAGTCAAGGCATTAATACGCTCTCCCTGAAATGAACTTTGTTCAACAGTAACAATCCTGGTAGGCTTTTGGGTATGGTGTATGTTTTGCTTGAAGCTTTTAAGATCATTTATTTTTAACTTCCATTTTCTGATATCCGTTCAATTATTGTCATTGTTATTATTACTATTAATTAATTACAAATTTTCAAACTTCCACCAAATTTAAACCTAACAAAGTAACTTAGTACTTGCTGACCAATTCAAAGATTCCATTGTTTAACAACCATGTATAAATTGGATATGCTAGCTGAATTGCTGAGATTTTAAGGGTTGCGTGCATTGCAGACATTTCAACAAACCTCTATCGTTCATGGACAGAAGAACTTCTTTGTGTAGTTTAATTCTGTAAAGATCTCCAGGGATGGGTTTTCCGGCCCAAAACTCCATGTCCATATTTGCTAAGGGAGCATTTGAGTCCTGCTCTGCTAAAATATATCTATAGCCATCCTGGAAGAAATAAGAAAAATACTTGATACTTCTGTTCAGATGTACCACACTGGGAGTATTTACTAGTATAGTTTCACTAGCAAGACGACTACTCAGTCCAGTGGAGTCCAGTGCTCTAACCATTATAGCATCACCTCTTCCACTGGAATCAGACAGGAGAAACTGCATTTCAAGAACTTGCAAATAAAACAAGATGACGGTGAAGGTTGAATGACATTAATATTATATAACCATGCCATATTCCTGTCTCTTTTTTTCATCACCAAAGATCACCGTTTCCACTAGGGTGGTTATAATCCTTAGCTTTTTAAGGACATTGTGCATGATATTAGGGTAAAATATTTTGCACTTGAGGCACCTCAGGCAGCACTGTATATTAAATTAATAAGTACCCCTAAAAGGGATGATGTTTATTGTCACTCAAAAAGACATTCATATGGTACAAACCTTGTTAAAAGGATGTTCTAGAGGATAACCATGTGGAGGAAGCTTCTGTGATGGAGGCACATCACTGGTAAAAAAGGGAAATATCACTAATAATAACAAATCACTGTACAAGTCCTTACTCTCACAATTCAAGCTTTGAATTTACAAGCTGTTATTGCAGACCATTTCAATTTGATTCTGACTTAAATAAAATGCCCGTCAAATTAGAATTGTTTGAATTCGTTTACTGCGAACATTTAGCACTCACCTCTTTGATTTTTTAGATGAAGACAGTTGCTGACTGCTGTCTAGTTTTCGTTTTCCTCGTGCTGATTTCCTTGGCACTGAGCCAGTACTTTCCTTTCCTTTGCTAACAAGTAATCCACTGCTGTTTAGACTACTGCCAAGGCTACCAAGACTGCTATTTAGACTCATATTTAGGTCAGGTTTAATGTGCCCATTTCCAGGCATCATGTGTTTATTCTCAGACACCTGAGCTAATGCAATCAGTAAGTCACTATCTGTCAGGCTTCTGTCCACTCTTATTTCAGGCTCACTCTCCAGTGCATCATATGCATCCATCTATGGAGGAGTAAACACAGCACTGAGTAGGCAGCCGTGGAGACATTTTTTGTCATCTTTGCAGCTTTTTAGTTAGTTATCAGAGCGTAAGTTAGTTTGAATAGCTAGTCAAAGTCAATTTTCACTTGGAACAGAATATGATAATGTTTCCTTCGAGCTATAGGCTTATATTAATTTTATAAGTTGATAACTGAAAACTTCTGTCCACAACGGCAAATTAAATACAAAAACCAGCAAAGGATTCCAAGAAAATAAACTGATGACATTTGGGTCATATAGTCCTTCTTTACACAATGTTCTCCTGTCGTGATTTCCAAGCCTAGAAGAATGTTTGTCCCCAACCTGTCAAAGTTCATGTTCAACTAGTTTACAATAAGTACAATTATTTCAAATATCACTCCCCAAAAACCTCTAAATTGAAAAAAAAGACCACTATATCCAAACTACCTTTTCATTTTCATCATCACCCGCGAAATCACTGGCCGATTCAGGCCTTCCCTCGGAAAAATTATCCATTTCCATATCCTCGTCCGCCATCTTTGACGCTCTTTGTTCTGAGAGCTTTAATGCGAGAGTCTGGGACGAGTAATAGCTACATCCGCTGTACCATCCCCTGGGAATAACGCGGTCGTCTCTCCCGAGTTGGACATTTTTGTGCGGGGCTGGGTGTTCCGAGGTGTGTACAGTTCCCGAATATTTCTCTCGGAAGAATTTCCCTTTTGCTTTGTTTCTGCCAGCACTGGAGTCGGAATCAGCTTTTGAGCGCTGAAAATGCCCGTGTTCCACACTAAAACTATCGAGTCAATATTGGAACCTGTAGCCCAGCAGGTATAGTAAATTTGTTCTTCTCTGTAATGGACAGATCTTGCGTGCATGACATGCAGATATTCAGACCTGACAACTGTACCAACTGTTCGTTGAATACCATTTCTTGAGAATCATTTGTTAGTTTATATATTTTCTTGCAAGGGAATGTCTTGAAGGCTTTGATCTCGAGTTCTTGTGTTTAATTTTTGTGCACGAATACTGTAAACAATCCGATGGTTTTCGAGGACCGTGACAGAAAAAAAATTTGAGCTACTGTAAAATTTGCTCCGCCGGCACGTTTCACTGATTTCTGCACGTTTGCATCGCAAAGGAGGTAAAGTACAGTGGTTGGTAGCAGAGACAAACTTAAGATTTCTTAGTTAAATAATTTTTGTGATCTAAATCTTTGGTTACTTTTGAAGGTCTCAAGCTCTATTGTTATTCAAAGTAAACAATATTTCGAACCAATTGAGTGTTCCTTTACACGAACGTTACACGAATCCTTGATCGAGGTTTCCCAGGGACGAAGTTGAATACAGATAAGCGATCACAGATTTGTTATGTGCTAAACAAATTTTCGAATCAATACCCAGTTTTGGCTCAATTACAGGGTGTTGCCGGCATGTACGTTATAGGGACCTAATTAATTAATTTGCCGAGCCGTGCATTCAGGCTTCGCGGTGCGAATGAAATGTTAGCTTAATGTATTGATTCGTTAAATCTTACTCTTAGCTATAGCTTGTTGATGACTAGAGAGTGAAATGTTTATGTAACGCAAGTTTTTAATGTCAGAAAAGTTGTTCTTAAACAAATCATAGCCACCTTAAGGTGATTAAAATCAACATTAGGGGATTTATATTCAAGTGGTAGACAATGCAGCTAAAAGATAAATGTTGTTACAATAACAATAGGTCATTGCCAGCTTTGATTTTGAAACATCTACTGTTGAAGATTTCCTTAAAAACAAAATGTCAAAAGTATAAATAAAATTAATTTCTCATGAGAATAATTTTTTTTTGTATAATTTTGCATTTCTTATAGCTATTATTTAAAGTTGCTGTGAACATAATTTTTAAATTCTATTATTTTTTTGTTATATTTTCCTTTTGATATCAATAAATTCAATATTTAGGTCTCCACATTAATTATTCTTCATGAAGAAGCTGAAGATGGCAAAGCCATGCCAGACTTGGCTGTCCCAGTACAAGCTGTGGGTGCAGCTGTTGAAAATCTTGTCAAGGTTAGTATTATTTATTTTGTTATCAGTGGTTCACTTTGTTATAATAATAAAAATAATGCTGTTGGTCTTAACACAGTTGATAACGCCACCTGCAAATATATGGTTAACTGCCCCTTATAAGCCCTGGGCTTAGACAACTCTGTTCTCTAGATTAGGGGAGCTAAATATAATTTTCCTTCTTTGAGTGCTTTTCAAAGTTTGACTAAGTCGACTATATATCTGACTGAGGTGTTTCTATTCACACAGCTAATAACACAAAATTTGCAGAACACTCCCAACAGGTTGTCTGCAGTTTGCCGAACAATTTGCCATTTTGATTACTCACTGATTCCCCTGAGTACAAACACTGCTGGAGAACAATGTTTTACTTCAGGTCTCAGAAGAAAGATCAGGGCTTAAATATTTTTCTACTATTTATCTGTCTTGAAACTGTCCGAAACATTTCTTTCGCAAACTGTCCAGTAGTAGCCTGTGATTTTGATAAAGAGAGCTCTGTAAAAGTGACATACATGGTGTACATAACAGCAATAGGTCAAGAAATGTCTATAGTCTTTTTAATTTCTGAACTTCATGCAGCCAGCCACTTTGTGTCTTATTAGATCAGATGGTACATATTAAGTATATTATTCTAGCAAGGCAATAATAATCAACATGTATTGTTTTTCTCGTTCAGGTGGGCAAAGAAACAGCTTCATCCAGCAAAGATCAAATCCTCAAACAAGAAATGCCACTTGCCTTTAAAAGAGTTGAAGAATCCTCGATATTTCTTGTAGAAGCCTCTCAGATTCTGAGAAGAGACCCTCTCTCATCTGAAGCTCGCAAGAAGTTAATTGATGGTGCCAGAGGTACGCTATAGTTATTGTAAACTCAAGTTCTGGTGTTCTACTAAAATTAATAATTTCAATATCAGTAGTATACCAATACTCCTTGTCACATTCCTTCTTATTGCAGTTTTCAATATTGTGCGAACTCTGAAATTCAAACCTCAACCAACAGTTTATGTTTTCACTGCCGTCAATCATCTAAGTGGACCTCTCGGGAAACAGAAGCTCACTTCAGCCAGGTCAAAAGGTCACGTGTTTCGGTCATGATTGGTAGATTTTGATCCATTTTGTTTGTTTCTGTGTTTCTAGGTTCATTGGCTGTCACCATAATTATGATTGACGGCAGTGAAAAACCCACTCTTCAGTTGGACTTTGAACTTCAGAGTTCGCATGTTATTGAAAACCGCAATAGGCTTTAGTGTCTTGCCTCAAAACCCTTTCTAAATTTTGAGAGAAAAACACAATCTATATTCCTGGATGCTCGCAGGGTTAGATTTAAAATGGGACCTCCTTAGAATTCGCTTGCTAATATTTTTTTTTTCACTACTAACCATTTAATATCTTTCTTACCTGGTGTTGTTTTCAGGAATTCTTTCTGGTACATCTGCATTACTTCTGACATTTGACGAAGCAGAGGTGCGCAAAATTTTAAAGGTGTGTAGAGGAGTTCTGGAATATCTCTCTGTAGCAGAGATTGTGGAAAGCATGGAAGAGCTTGTAACATTTGTGAAGAACCTAACACCTGGAATTACTGAAATGGCAAAAAAGGTTGAAGGCCGTATTGAGGAGTTGACTCACCAAGTTCATGCTGACATGTTGAAGAAATCTTTAAATGCTGTTAAAGCCATGTCAACACAGTTGATCACTGCTATCAAGACTTATGTTTTGACTGTGCAGAGAGGTAACAAAAAAATCTCCGTCTTTATTCTTTTACCAGGTAACAGATTTGTAATAAATGTTGGAAGAGGTATGGCAAAGTGGTTAAGGGCACTGGATTTGAAATCTGGAGGACCCTGGTTGAAATATTCCACCTACGTTATACGGCTATTTGGATTTATTCTCAGTAGTCCTAACCATGTTGTGTAAAAAGACAACTGATCAGCCTCCCAGCAGTTGATCGGAATTCTTAAAAGTCTGGGTTGTATTTCAAATATTTGCAGTGTGTGCAATTAGCAGATCAGTGCTAAATACAGTTGACAAAGTTATTTAATTATGTTTTCCTTTTTTTTGTAAGAATCCTATTTCACTCAAGTCACTCACTGTGAGTGCTTTATATTATCTGCTGAATGACCAGTGATTCTGCATTAGCCACTTAACAAAAAATTCTAGGCAAGTTGTTTAACTCTTTGATCCTTATTTTTTTGTCAGTCAGAGTGTTTTTTCATAGTATACAGGTACTCTGCACTGGACTATCCTATATCTGCATTATCCGTTAATAATAATTACATATTAAACCCTATTTTAATTTGCCCTTAAACTTATCTGAACTGTATTTGGAAGGGCTTGATTGGTTTGCTGCCAACATTTATAGCTTTATGTACCCTAACGATCTTCATTCGCGTTTGAAACCAGGGATAATTTTGTTTTTTTTTGGGGGGGGATGCATTGAGTAGCTTGCTATCCCCCCTCCCTTTGGAGAAGCAAAATGTTCAAAATTTAAAAAATCCTGGATCCCATCTCTGTGAAACATTAACCAGCTAGTCTGCTATTTTGTTGAAACGACTCTGAAACTTGATAGATATTTTGAGATGGTGGTATCGTATAGTTAACTATTCAGTATAGAATTTAATGGCAAAACATTCTTTTGCAGGGGGTCAAAACATTGCAGAGGCTCAGGAATACAGAAATTATGTTGTTGGCAAGATGTCATTTGAGATAAGTGAAATCATCCGCGTATTACAGTACACCACATATGAAGAGGAAGGAGGAGATGACCCCTTAAATGACATGAAGAAAGCTGCATCTCTCTTTGACAGTAACATGGGGCCAGCCATGAAATGGGTCAGCACACCAACAGAATCAGCTGGAGGATTAGGTGAAGACCTTGCAAGGTTGGGGTGGGGTGGGGCATTGGGTTTTTTGGCCTCAAGAGGGTAGGGAGGGACATTGGGTTAAGGTTTGGTTGTACTCTGGCCTGAAAGGAGGAACTGTTTTCTGTTTTGAGAATTTTCTAAATAAAGGTGACTTAATCTCATGACAGCATTTGCAATTGGTAAAATTATCAACTTCTAGGTCGCTTTATCTGTACCCTCCCCTGCCAAAAAAGTTTAATCTATATTGTAATTAAATTCTGTATTTCAAGTTGGTAGAGCACAACCAATAGATAGTTTATTGTGGAGCAAACTGTTACTGAAAATTTCCCTCTGTTCCCTGCGCTAATATAATTTATTATTAACAATATGGCATAATATGCTCCTAAGTTTTTACAAATCTCTGTTCTGTTTGGATAGGTGAGAAGGCTGTGAGAGAATGCATTGCACAGGGTCGTAAATTTGCTGATGCTAGCCAGGGATCTAATAAAGGAAGGATAAGGAAGGTTTGTGATGATCTTGACCGGCTGATGGGGGATTTGGCAGAGTTGAGAAAGCAAGGAAATGTAAGTAAACATTATGAAGATGTTTTAGCTAGGTTAATGGTATTTTCAAATGGTTTTGAAAGTAATTATTGATAATAAGTATACACAGACCAGAGTTCCTTGATTTTGAGTTGAAAAATTAAAAATGCAGGCCAACAATGATTCTTTGAATATTGTAATTTGGTTATATCAACTAAGTTGAAAATGTAAATTGGCCACCGTAACGAGTTATAAAGCTGACGTTTTGAGTGTTAGCCCTTCTTAGAGCGAATCAAAGTCTGTATGTAGGAAATCCTCTGCAAATCTACTGGTAGACATCTCTGCACCTTATTATAGCAAAGCAGTTTGCCCAAGAATAGCCAGGCTTAACCCATACTCTCTCAGTCTATTTACCAAACTGTACATGTAGGGGCATCAAGCCTCCCAGCACACAATAATGGTAAGCCGTGATGTATTTATTGATGGTTTTAAAAATCTTTCTTAAGGGAACTTCTCCAGAAGGCCAAAGACTTAACAAGGAAGTCGCCCAGCAGCTTGAAGGATTAAATTCAGAAATGCAACGTGCCATATTACAACAAGAGCAGTCTGGAGTGCGTAGACCAGCTAACACCTTTGTTGGCAAGATGGATCAGGTACACCAGTGGATGAACAATCCGTCATCAGACCCTACTGGTTTAGGTAGGTGTCCTGTGCATGTGTACAGCTGTACAAGTCTGCACATACTTAATTGCAGCTCGGATCCTTAGGAACTAGACAAACATTACTTGTGAAAATATTTCATTATTCAAGGATCCTCAAGGATGCTGTAAGAAGGTTTTTTAAATTTCTTAGATATATGGGTTATTGACCAAGTGTGAGGTCAAGATGGCTGGATATTGGTCAAGTTCTTTTTTGTGTGTTTATGGACCTCAACTCCGTCTCAATTCATAAACTCGCAAAAAAAGAACGAGGCCAATATCCAGCCATCTTGACCGAACAAGCTAGGTCAATAAAGGATTTATTATATGGCTTTCGAGAAAATGTTTTCTTGCGGGACACGGCGGGTAGTCCCAAACGGGCAAGATAACCCCATCTTGCATGCTCGGGAAGCCAATCACAGTACAGGATTTGATTCATCTTGCCTGTTCATGGAGCTGGCCATACAATAATATTTATTAATAATTAATATTTCACTTGGCTAGGTGAACGGGCCATTCGTGAATGCATTGACGAGGGCCGTGCAGTAGCAGATAAAACCTCTGGTCCAGAAAGAAGCGTAATTTTGCAGATCTGTGATGACCTTGATCAACTTTCCAAGGAACTTGCTGATATGATGAGAAGAGGAATGGTAAGTTTACTTAATATTGTTTTGTAGCTTTGATAAATTGAAGGGATGTGTGCAGAGCGGTACATCTATTTTAGAGGGTAGGTGAGTGCTAGCTATGACATAAGGATATCATTCATGGGTAGGTATTTTACCTAGGTAGTTATCTTTATCGCAGGGGTACTGTTATCTAAAGGGGAAGTTAGCTCTGGGGGAGGACATAATGCGCAAGGAAAGCTTGTACATGTATCTAGGGGTATAAAGGCATCAAGGGTGTGTTATCTGTGTAGAGGACTGAAATTATATTTGAGGAGGAATATTAGCTTCATGAGAGGAGATTATCAACCAGGAGTGTCAGTATCTCTTACATAATAATAATAATAATAATAATAATAATAATAGAATTGGGTTACTAAATGAAAACACACATGATTCACTGCAACTC
>OMLO01002326.1_pt1 | contig 15274 bp, 12 predicted proteins | sample 1674811 | NCBI WGS metagenome assembly OMLO01 (sample SAMN06265003, study PRJEB25207) | coral metagenome | isolation source: Coral host | place: Mexico:La Bocana,Puerto Morelos, Mexico | collected 2008-11-13 | reverse complement strand
TTTTACACAAAATAATGCCATCCACCGTCATAATACCCGCCAGCGCAAGAATCTGCACCTTCCTGCTCCCAAAACAAGCGTCCCTGGAGCGATTTTAAAGGCAAACAAAACCGTTGATCTTGATGTAGTTTTGAAATGCCGCCGCTGCTGGCAGAGTCTTTGCAAGCACCGCAAGAGCCTCAACCAGCTCCAACTTATACAAGCAACGTTTCGCCACCGCCATACATTGAATTATTGGGTAATCTTCAGCTCAGCAGGTTTGGAGGGCCTTAGAGCTTGTTACTTGACTTAACCAGCAAAATGACGAATACTGTGTGGCCACGTTCATTACTTGCATTGGCCGAAAGCACTGTCCATTCACAATGTCCTGCCTTTCCAAAGCCTCCAGTGTTACATGAGTGCTGGTATTGTGGTCAAAGTCACGAAAAAGCAAGAGAAAAGTGTCCTGCGTTTGGCAAAGTTTGTAATAACTGCAAGAAAACCATTTTGCCTTGAAATGTGCTGCTGAAAAGAATCCTCGCCAGAAGAAAACAAAGCGTGGACAAAGGTTAGCAAAGAAGTCATCTGTCAATCAGTGTGAATTGGAAGATAGCGAAGAAGAGATTCTAGTAGTTTCACACACCCAAGAAGAAGTCAATGTCACAACACCAAAACTGAACACACAAGAAATATTTATTATTTTAATTTTCAAGTGTCCAAAAGTGTCAAGAGGTTAAAACATGCAAAGAGAAGGCTGTGAACAAGCACATTATCATAGACTGAGCACATTAAAAGATACATGTATTACCAATAATTTACTGTAAATACAAGTGGATAAGCTGCCCTCACAGATAAGCTGCACCCTGAACTTAGGTGGCAACTCAACTTTTGGAAAAAAGTTAAGGAAATTAGAAATAAGAATACTTGACAAGTAGTGTAGCTTTCAAACTGAAACCCTTACCTATATTTTAGTTCTGTAATATGATGTCTACTAACTTTAGGTATTTTTTCAGCCAGTACTTTTTTCACTCCATTTTTTTAGTAGAATTGTTTGTTTGTTCTTAGCTTAGTAGAAAGGCATTTCACCAGGAAACACAAGTAGCCTTCAAAGCTAATTCTTTGATCACAGCTCACTACATTAATGCAAACAGCTTTGTGGTAGAATGGAGATTCCCTTTGCAGTGTTGTTTTGCTGCTTTGGAATTGTGACCTTAAACATGTTAAAGGATTTTTTTAACAAAAGATTTAATGTTGCTTAACAGAAAAAAATCATGAATTTACGGTTGATCATCGCAGTTATACACACAACTTAAGGTGGCCGAACACAGTTTTCACACGCGCTTTTGCCGATGCAATTCAGCGTGCGCTCAAGAATTGCAAAAACAAACATGTCGTCAATAGAGAGATCATTTTATTTGCTCAAAAGCCGCACTATCTGCGTTATTTTTCTCTATTATTGAACTCAGTGTATTGATGGATTTAGTCTGTTATTACAAAGATATGTTAGGAAAGGTAACGACACGAAGAACCCAGCAATTCTCGGCTTTTCTTTGATACCGAAAGAACCCAGTTAAATGCAGCACATGCGCAGTTGCTCGAAAAATTGAGACCGATTGCTTTTGCAGAAACCTGCCGGTTTTCCAGTTGTTAGAATTTCAAGAAATTTGGCAAAACAATAGTTCAGAGACCATGTGAATGGTCTATCGCAAAAAATCTGAATTTTGACATAGAGAACTTTTAACAATATAGAACATGCAATGAAAATGACTTACGAAGAATTACGAGAATTGCCTATTTCAAAATTTTATTAAAACAGTGTTGACAGACGGGATTTAATGTCAATTCGTAGTGGGCAAATGATGAAAAAAATCTAACAACTGGATTTTTTTTAAATAAACAAAAACCAATTTTTTTAAACCTTGTTTTCAACCACCCCGTTTCCATGGCAACAGTGCACATCTTAGCCAAAATGCGAGAATAAAGTCTTCTGTGTTTCACTTTTACTCTTGCAAAAAACGGGCCCCAAAGCATAAATGGCTTAAAAGTAATGGTGAATTAGGCATAGGCTCTTGAAAACTGTGTTCGGCCACCTTAAGCAGTTGTGAAATTAAAGCCTGAAAAAAATTCAGACCCGAATGGGATTCGAACCTATGACCTCTGTGATACCAGTGCAGCGCTCTACCAACTGAGCTATCAAGCCAACTGGGAACTGGTCATATCAACTAAGTTGAAAATGTAAATTGGCCATCGTAACGAGTTATAAAGCTGACGTTTCGAGCGTCAGCCCTTTGTTTCGCTCTGACAAAGGGCTAATGCTCGAAACGTCAGTTTTATAATTCGTTACGGCCAATTTACATTTTCAACTTAGTTGATATAACCAAATTACCTTGTTACCCCCACCGATGCAGCACCACAGTTTCTTTAGAAACTTTCACCCTTTATTCAACTGGGAGCTGGTCACATTATGAGTTTGTAATACACCCGTAGAAGGTGAAGTACATGAAAGATCATATATATAATTATTTGAACTGCGGAGAAAGATATGAATTTATGGTTGATCATCGCAGTTATACACACAACTTAAGCAGTTGTGAAATTAAATTTTATCATAATTTTCAGAGTCACTATTTTCTTGGGGGGCTTACTTTTGCAACACTAATTACTATAATCAGGGTTTTAAAAATAGTACATAATTATTTCTGACTAACCTTGCCTGGAGATCTAAATTGTCCCTGAGAGCTCCCTGAAGAAAACAGAACCAGAATTTAATGTTAACTGTAAATTAAACTTCTTTTTTTTTATATGAACTGTTAACATGTAATTCTCGATCCCCAATGGGAATTTAACCTATTTACCCATGAAAAAAGAAGACTGAAAATGCGTGTTTATATATGTTTGTAGCTCCTTGAGATCTAAGATTTGTATCTATAGAATATAACTATAAAGACACAGCATGACTGAGGTTTGTGAAGTGGAACTTTGTGTTCTGTTATGAAGGAGACTTACATGAAAAATTTATTCACTGCTATTTTGTAGCAGTTCAATATACACAGTACCTGTTAGATTGAGCGCTTTACAATGATTGATATATAAGGGTAGTGAACAGCTCCAGGTCACATGTATATGTTGTAGTTAAAAATTAAATTCAGGTAAAAATAATTTTAACCTAGTTGGATTCTAAATTTCCTTTGTCTTCTAACCCTAATTATTCAAAATCAATCAATAAGTAGGGTTAACAGTTACAGACGAAGGAATTTAATTTTTACATGAAATTATTTTTTAACTACAACATATACATTTTCTATTTCATTTTCATCTATATACATGTTACAGGTCAAAATTAAATTCAGGCAAAAATAAAATTCCTCTATCTCTTAACCCTACTTATTCAATGATTATGAGGGTTAGAAGGCAAAGGAAATTGAGAATCAAACCAGGTTAAAAATTTTTTTACCTGTACTTAATTTTGACCTGTAACAATCATATATATTGAATGTTTTTATCAAATTCTCTCTTCAATAAACAACAGTTACCTCCCTAATAAATGCAAGGCAATAAGAATAATATATAATAAGACAGCTACACCAGCTGTTATAAACTTTAATCCCATGAATATTCCAGAGCTCAATCGTCCAGGAACAAAGAATGGTCCGGTGGCTGGGGGTGCAATCACTGCACCTCACACGACAACAAATGTTGCTGCAGAAGACAATCCCATACCTGCGCCATTTGTCACTCCTAGTCCTTACAAAGGGACCACGCCCAACCAGACTCCAGCATTGGTTGACGGCAAGAGTGATTTGTATAGTAAATTGGATGTAGAAAGTGTCGACTCCGAAACAGAAATAATTAAGGTGGAATCACTCTCTCCCCTTTGATAATGTCTTTTAATAACATCTAATGTTATCCCACACACACACATGCACTATAAAATTATAATTACTGCCATACATACCTCATCTCTTGATAAAATCCGCTGTAATGTGCACCTTGTCTCTTTCCAGGCTTCTTTTCCAAGACCCATGAAGGCATTTAGTGTTTGCTAAAGATATTGTGATAAAAGCTCATTTAAATGACCAGTACAACTTTTCCACATGGGACTACCACATATTAAGTGTATGACACATAATATATGCTAGTTTCATGCAATGCTATGCCATTTGACGTTATGCTGTAATGTGTGAATGTATGCCAAGCTATTTCACTCAACCCTGTGCCATTTGATGTTACGCTGCACCATCTGAATTTCCTGCAAAGCTGTACCATTTGATGGTACATGTACACTGTGTAACTTGACAGAATACCATGCCATTTCATCCAAGGCCGATTCATTTTGCCTCACACTGATCTTGTTCTGCTCAACTTGTGCTATTTCATGTAAGATGCTCGGCCATTCCATCTTACCCTGTATCAATTGCTATTATGCTTTCCCATTTTGTGCATCACTACCGTAAATGATCTAATAAACGCCAGGGTGTTTATTTAATTTCAAGGGTCCAAGGGCGTTTAAAAGATAAGAGGCGTTTATTTTAATAACTGTAACATGATAACCTAAATATGGTATTATTAAATGACAGAGATTTAGCAGACTATCAAGTCCATCCGCTGATAAGTCTAAACCGTCTACAAATCCATAACAGTATATGGTACATACAAAGTGGCAGAAAAGATATTCTGTACAGCTCCATTTCACATCATACTTTGCACTGGGATTCCACAGATTATTATGGTATTATGGCCAGAACAGATTGGAATTTCAGTTTTTCTGTGTCATATCAAATGAAATTCAAGGCCACAATACGTGGACATCATGTTTACAAGGTAACCTGGTCCCCAGTGATGAACGAAGTACTAATTTGCAAGAAAGACAACCGCGAGGAAGCTCACGAATATGACTCAAATGCAGTTGGGGTTTACAAGGATATAGCCGAGTGGGACAATTTAGAATTAGCAGGGCATGTCCCTGTTGAACTTTCAAGAGTGCTGGCTGTTTTTTTTAGCCTCAAACGAGTCGAACTCTCTCGCTGTACAAGTATGCGGAAAACGAAAATGTAAAGTAGGCCTTGTAATTCCAGGATGCTACAATGCTAGGACAAGCTGAAAGAAAATTGCTGATATCCTAAACACAGAGATCAAGAAGATTAAAGAACGCTATCATCAGTTTGAACTGGAAATTGAGCAAGATGCAACTCACACACTGTTACAAGATATAATCTGGAGATAGGAGTCAGGTGTGACATACTATATTATGAGGGCCTTTGCCTAAATAAAGACAGAAGAGTCACTCTTCTTTCATATCATGATTGTGTGCGTGTCCCATTTAGAACACGAATTGTAACATGGTGGCAGCGGTCTGAAGACCCAAGTATGACTACTACAGGAGGTACTTCAACAACTTCATCACCATCAAGGAATTCACCCACTGGGTCATTTGGACGTAAAAGAAAATATTGCAGAAAACTGGAAAACCTTCAAGCAAGCATGGAATAATTACGAGATTATAATGAATGTCCGCCAACAGCCTGAAACCTATCAAGTCGCTCTTTTTCCTCACTGTATCGGGTCTGAAGCCCTAAAAATTTTTAATGGAATGTCTTTTGACAACGTCCAAGAAAAGGAGAAGTTGGAGAACATCATGAAGAAATTCGACAAGTGCACGATCGGCAAAACAAACTAATGCTATGTGTTCAACTGTCGGAATCAATCGCCCGATGAAACCTTTGATGCATACGTGGCTGCGTTGCGTACTCTTTCACAGACATGCAACTTCTGTGAATGCATCCGAGAATCGCTTGTCCCCGACAGGATCGTCTTGGGAACCCAAAACCCGCAAACAAGAAAACGACTTCTACAAGAACAAAAGCGTACACTAAACAAGTGCATCAACATCTGTAGAAGCTCTGAAACAAGTGCATCACAAATGTAGATTATCTCTGGCACAAAGACTTCAGAGGATGTCAATCGAATAAAGGAAAAGAAAGAAACATTGCATCCTCCAAACTTCAAAAGAAAAAATGGAAAGAATGACAAGAATGATAAGTCGCGAAAATCCTGCCTCTTCTGTCGTGGAGTTCACCCGTTCGAAAAAGGAAAATGCCCAGTGTGGGGTCAGAAATGCTGTCAATGTGGAGGAAGAAATCACTTTGCAACCAAATGCAAGAAACCCGGTAAACGCATCAACCATATCTTTTGAACAGATACTACCTCATTGTCAGTGGAACAGGATGATGACATCAACTACATAGGTGGCATAGCAGTCGAAGTGCACACGTATATTCTGTCGAACCATCTGATAAGAAACGCATTCCTAAGGAGATCTATTCTGAAATGCTGATTGATGACAAGCCCATCAAGTTTCAAGTGGATTGTGGATCTTCGATAAACAAGGTATTCTCAACTGTTGACTTACGCTCTGGCTACTGGCATTGCGTCCTGGACGAAGACTCTAGTCTACTCACGACATTTGTGATGCCGTTTGGAAGGTAGCGGTGGTGCAGGCTCCCACTCGGATTATCTGTGTCCTCTGAAATATTCCAGAAAAGAGTGAATCAGGATCTGGCTGGCATAGAAGGTGTGCTAGACATAGTGGATGACGTCTTGGTATACGGAGTTGGAGACACAGAAGAACAAGCCAATGCAGACCATGACCGGAAGTTGATCAAGCTGCTAGAGAGATGTCAGTCACAAGGCATAGCCCTTAACCCAAACAGGCTAAAGTTGCAAACAAAGAGCGTGACATTCATGGGACATGTGTTGACCAATGAAGGAATCAAGATAGATCCAGAGAAGGCCAAAGCAATCCTGAATATGCAGAGACCTGACGATATTGAAGGTGTTCAGCGGCTAAACGGCTTTGTGAACTACCTCTCAAAGTTTCTACCAAGACTAGCGGACAGCATGGAGCCGATTCGACGACTCACCCGCAAAGACAAGCTGTGGAGCTGGACAGAAGAGCAAGACAAGGCTTTCCAAGAAGTCCAAAAGATGGTCACAGAGGCACCAATCCTGAATTATTACGACCCATCCAGCCCACTAGCCATCCAGTGTGATACCAGCCAAAATGGTTTAGGTGCGGCCCTCCTACAGAATCAGAAATCAGTTGCATAAGCTAGCCGTGCTCTCACAGACACTGAGACACGGTATGCCCAGATAGAGAAGGAGATGCTAGCCATCGTTTCCGTGCTGGATAAACTTAACCAGTGTACATTTGGAAAACACATCACAGTCTACAGTGACAACAAACCTCTTGAGGCAATCCTCAAGAAGCCTCTCGCATGCACACCAAGACGCCTACAAGGAATGATTATGAGGCTCCAAAAGTATGACCTGGAAGTTCATTATGAAAAGGGCACAGAGATGCATATTGCAGATTTCTTATCTCGTGCATACCTTTCAAGCACAGAGCACCCAACAGGAGCAGACTTTGAGCACGTCAATATGACATGTTTCAAAACCAATCTCAGACCAGTGGCTGCAGGAGATACGAATCAAGACAGAGAAGGACGAACACTACAGATCCTTAAGTCCGTGATCCTCCAAGGTTGGCCAGCAGAACGGAATACAGTACCAGCGCAGGTGACGCCTTACTACAATATACGAGACGAGCTCTCAGTGCAGAATGGACTCATTTTCAGAAGTGAAAGAGTCATCATACCAAACGCCTTACGTGGAGAGATGAAACAGAAAATTCACTCATCACATATGGGAGCTGAGTCATGCCTCAGACGCGCACGGGAATGCATCTTCTGGCCAGGCATAAACACTGAAGTCAAAGAGATGATACTGGAATGTGAGACTTGCAGAAAATATGAGAAGTCCCAACCACATCAGCCACTGATACCATTGGAGATATCTTCCAGACCATGGGAGAGGGTTAGAGTCGACCTCTTCACGTTCGACAATAAGGACTATTTCCGCAACTACTGGGAGATAGATAAGCTGAAAAACACCCTAGCCAGTACAGCTATCCTCAAGCTCAAAAGTCATTTTGCAAGATATGGTTGTCCTGACCAAGTCGAAACATGGGACTTTGAGCATACCCCAAGTAGCCCCGGCAATAGTAAAGCCAACGGCAAAGCAGAGTCAGCTGTAAAGACAGCAAAGAGTCTTCTACGTAAATTGCTCGACAGCGGCAAAGATCCCTACATGGCGATCCTTGACTACCGTAACACACCAATGCAAAGCATGGACTCAAGCCCGGTACAAAGGCTTATGAACCAGCGCACGAGGACTCTGTTGCCAACATCCAGAACGTTGCTCCAGCCAAGAATGACGTATCCAGAAAAAGACCAGCAGAATCTAGCGAAGCGGCAAGAGCAACAGGTTAGATACTTCAACCGAGGCACATGAGATCTCGGAGATCTAGCAGAAGGCGGCGTCGTTAGGGTGAAACCATTCCGATTAGGCGACAAAGTATGGAAGAAAGCCATTGTCACAGCTTGCCTGGACGAAAGAAAAACAGAGGTATTTACCGCAGAACCAGATATCATCTAAGGAAAACACCAGAAAGAGCAGAGAGTGTATCCAGCGATGACAACAAAAGTACGGACAACAGAGTGATATCCTCAGGTGAGCAAATCAGACCATCAGAGCCAGCTGTTACCTTATCAGTCCCTAAGGAGGCTAAGCAACAAGAACAAGCTGGTGAACCATCTAAAGCGGTTGCGACAAGTACTAGTCTTACCCTGCCCAGGACCAGTGAACACGCAACCAGTGAGACCCCAACATACAAGGAGGCCCCCTGAATACATGAAAGACTTTGTCTGCAAGTAAACTGGACAGACAATCAGACGTTTTCAATCTTTTATTAGATCACCAGATTTTGATTTCTCTGATTGCTACTTGATTTTCCTAGGAAAGGACTTGACGTGAACACTAGTCGATACTGAACAAATCGCTGAATCGATTTGAATTAATTCTACGTAAGAATAGGCTATGATTTTTCTTGTTGATCGGTAAACCAAGTTTGAATTAGACGTTCGCAATTGCTTTTCTTTCAAAAAAGAAGGGATGTTACAAGATATAATCTGGAGATAAGAGAGTCACGTGTGACATACTATAATATTATGAGGGCCTTTGCCTAAATAAAGACTCTTCTTTTTTCATATCATGATTGTGTGCGTGTCCCATTTAGAACATGAACTGTAACACACACCTCTGTTAATTACGGAAAATCGCAAATAAATTGATTGTATTGTACATCTGTTTCCAGTTTATGTGTGGTTTGCAGGGAAGGGGGCGTTTATTAGACAGGGGGCATTCGTTAGAGAGGGGTGTTCAATACAGACTTGTCAGCTTAGGGGGGCGTTGATAAGATAGGAGGCATTCATTAGAGAGGGGCGTTTAATGCAAACTTGTCAGTTTAGGGGGGCGTTAATAAGATAGGAGGCGTTTATTAGAGAGAGGGCGTTTATTAGATCATTTACGTTATTTCATTTGACATCACTCTACCTCACTTACAAACAAACTGTGCTGTTCAGACAGTGATAGATAGCCTATTCTTCTTTGACATGACCACTTATTTTTATATTATACCATTTTACAAACTGAAGCTAAACTATTTTCATCAAGATTTAATCATTTGTGTTTTCAGTGTACTGTTTAATCATTGTGGCTAGACATTTTGGAAATTGTCTGAACCATTTATTGTTTCAGTATTCCACTCCAACAAACACAACCTGCCCAACTGCATTGTAACTACATCGATCATTTTCATATAAACTCTACTAACTAACAAAGGACATTTAAACCATTTCTGTTTATTCTGAACTGTTTGTATTGATTGTATTTGGTGGTAACAGTCCCCCACTGCAACCCTTAAACTTGCTAACATAATTCATGAGCTAACAATGACAACTGGCTACAGGGTAGGGAGGGCTGGAAACTGACAGATCTTCACACAAGTGATGAAGTCTTGAATGCAGAGTTGTCTTAAAACCTCTAGCCTAAGCCTCTTAGCTTAGCCTTTTGGGCGGAGCCTCCCTGTATATTCCAATCTAGGAAGAGCCCCTGCCCCCTCAAACAGCTGAGAGTTCCGGCTAGTGATCAGATCAGAATGGGAGCTTTCAATCCCGGGGGGGGGGGTACTCCCCTATATCAGGTATATAGGTATGTGCCGCCCCAAAGGGTATGGTTTTTGAGCTGTCTTGGTCTGAAAACGGGTATAGATTTTGAACATTTTGGTCTGAAATTGGGTATGGTTATTGGGGGAATGTTCACGAAAGATTAGAAATTTATTTTTCTTCCCAGCAACCGGTGGGAGTAACTGGTGAGAGAGAAAGAGTTGAGAGAAAAAGGGAGAGTAACTGGTGAGAGAGAAAAAGTTGACTGTCGTTCAACACTGATGCATATGCTTAATCACGTGCAAGGTCAGGTCTGAAAATGGGTATGGATTTTTGAGGCCAGGTCTGAAAACGGGTTTGGGAAATGGCATTTTTTGGTCTGAAATTGGGTCTGGATTTGAAGATCCAGGCGGCACATCCCCACTAAAAATTCCAAGGAGTACCCCCCCGGGCTTTCAATAAAACACTTGAGCCTTATAACGGGTGTTAACTAATACTTCGTACCTCTTGAAGAACTGATTTTCTTTGCGACATCAGTGGACCAGTGAATAGATCAGAAATCTCAGCGAGATCCAACACATGCTCGCCAATAGCAACACCTATGCGATGCCTTGGCTGTGGATCACAAAATAATCGTCAGCTCCAGTAAGTAAGAGATAAATGAAAACGTCTGTAATATGTACTAACATTTTCAGGCGTGGAAAATACTCCATAAGGAAGATTTTGAATGGGAAAGTGGTTCTCAGAGGAAACTGGAATGAAGGACATAATGTAGCCTACGCGACGATTATTTTCAATCGAGACAACGAACAACCACGTTGGAGTGACTGGAGGACATAACCCAGAGCGGGCCCTGGGTATCAAGCACCTTTTCGCTCTTCCCCTCTCCTCCCCTGGAACAATTTTGTACAAACAAACGAGATTCTACTTCTTTACTGTGATCGTAAATAAGGAAGCAACGTACCTATAAATGTAGGATTTTTCATGCTGCTATTCCTGCTTGTATTATGGGGGAAAAGGCATATGCATGTGTATTTTTTGTGCGTTTACATGATTTACGCTCTTTGTAGCTCTCTGTCGCTGTTTGTTTTGCGCTGGTCACGTGGTCACGTGACACCCTGTCTGGAGCGTCTGGAGAAGCCGTCTGGCTGTTTTTGATCTTTTTTTTGCTGTGCAGTTTTGCATGTTTGAATATTCGCCCGAAAATGGACAGAATAACTGTGGTGTTCATATTTCTTACTCTTGGGGCTATCTTGGGTATTGGTAAGTTAAAAAATAACTCATTGACAGTTTTTTTTGCTTTAAACTGCAAGAGGGAAACACTCGAAACAGACGAGACACAATGGCCGTCTGAAGGAGTCCAGTCGGTCCATGTAACAAATGCAAAATGAAACTCATGGGTTGACGTCTCAAGCCAAACCTTGAAAAAATGTGTTTGATAGATCACTAAGCACGTAAGGAGTATTTATTTGTTGGCATTTCTGCCTGACTATAAAATATAAGCGTTAGCGTGTTGTTGCGTATGCCCAGGCATCGAAGCTAATCCCCTGCGTGTAATAAGCTAAATGTTTTGGATTCTTTTCTGATTTTGCCTGTTACTTTAAGTTTCATATGTTCCTCGGGCGTGAAGAACACTAGTAGTCGATCAGTGCATCAAATGTATTCTGCAGTTTGATTACGCACAAAATTCCATGCTTAATCTTCGCCATAAATAGGTTCGAACACGGCTAATGACAGTCTCCTTGAAGGTACCTATAGCTTATCAGTGAACATGTCTACTTCGACATACTATTCGATTGTAGCACGAGTGACAAACGTTTTCTAAAGAGAAACGCCGTCACACAACCTGGAAATACAAATACTGTAGGTTGTTGAGTACGCTTACAACATGTATTAATTCAGGGGTTTCTATTGTTCGGTTGGTTCGGTTCACCGGCTGTGAACGGCGCTTTGCCTGGCTGCTTCATCAATAATTTGAATAGTACTGTTGCTGTCCCATGCTTATCCTGGAGGTTAACTGTCACAGTCTTCTAACAAATATAAGACTATTTTAAGTCATAGAAAACACAATTTTGTTGATGATAGTACGCGTAATCTCCCCTAAATTTGCTCTAAGCTCACTTGAAATGTGTCTAAATTACGTGCCAAATAACTCAATATTTTTCTTCTCTACTGGAGAAAAAAGTCCAGAGGTACAGTATGTGGAGCTTTAGTGAGATAAACTTTGAGTCACAATGTATTGAAAGAGTTTATTTATTTACAGTAATGTGTCAAAAGGCACCGTGAAGTGGGGAGTAAAAAGTGTTTTGTGGATAATTTTGAGAGAGAAATGAATTACAGTGTACTGTCTTGTCCAGAAGTGCTGGAGGCTGGCATTTTAGCTGGCTGCTCATGTGCCAAGCACTAGCTACTTTAGTGAGACAAAACCACAGAAAATGATTTGTCTGTTTCTGTAGGACAATTTTGAGCATAGCTTGAATTTGCCCTTAGAATCTAAGTTCCACAAACAGTAAGCAAACATGTTATTATTTCTGAAGGAAACAATGTAAAACAATATGTATCTAGTAGTATAGATAGATAAGAATGTAAATTGTTCTTTTAGTTACACCAAGAAAGACATGTAGCATTGTTAAAAGTGTATGGTTGAAAGTTGTCAATGTACACTATAACTTTTGTCACCATTCAGTTCCAATTCTGCTGCAAATTTTGTAAATTCCATCATGTACGTTTGTTTCTCAAATAGCAGACGGTGCAAACAACTTCATGCACCCAGCGATAAAATTTTCATGAAATCGGGACTGACAGGACAGTCGAAGCGAAAAAAACAGGAAAAGGCGTAAAGATGGAAAGAGGGGGAAATAACAAACTTCTTCCTTTTGAAGGAACAAAAAAAAAATCGGTTAGTGTATACTAGGTTTATAGAGATAAAGAGAATGTAGATTTGGCAAGGTTGCATTTTGCTACTAGTTGCTAAGATAAGCAATAAACATGGCAGCCATGTGGAAAGTCAGACTGAGTCTCTTTGAATCTGTTTCTGCGTATTAAGGCATCAAAATGGGAGACTTCAATTTGTCAAACTTTGAAAGTCATTTAAAGAAGTTAAAAATTGAAAGGCTGTATGTTTCAAGTACAATTGTACAACTGTACTATTATTACACACCATATTTTTAATTGCAGTAACTGTATTTGTAAAATACTGTCAAACTGATTTGCATAGAAACAGCAGAAAAACTGACCAAAAATGACTCATTTTTCCTTGTCTCAGTTGCGTTTCGAAGTGCCTTAGATTACATCTCCAGCCATATAATTTTGGAACATTTTTGAGGGGAGGGTATGCTCCCCCATACCCCTCTGGAAGCTCACGTCCTTCAGATATGTTCGATTTGCAAGTGCTGACTACTTTAAAATTTTAGCTGACTACTTTATAATCTCGGGGGAACGATGAGTGGAACTTCGATTTATTAAGGTTTTTTTATATCAAAAACCTTAATATGACAAATTTGCAGAAAAGCAACCAAAATGTTTGTTATATTAAGGTATAGTTGATATTGTTTTTCTGTAGTAGTGTTAATAATAAAGAAGTTCATAGTGCTAACAAGAGACAAAGAAGATTGAGCCAGTGTCCGTGATGTTCTATTGCTACAGGATTAACAGATTTTCAACCTTGTTGGTCTGTTCTATAGTTGTCACATTTTGACATTTGTTGGTTTTATTTGGGTACCGGTATATTGGGTATATATCGTTTTGGCTTTTAGATTGTGTTCATTATAATGAGGATTTCATTATATCAAGGTTCTGTTCCATACATTTTACTGTAACTTTGGCCGGGCTGGAGAATATTGTTTGTCATACCAAAGACCTCATTATATAGAGGTTCATTAAAACAAGGTTCACTGTATTCACTTTTTTTATAGCAAAAATTGGACAAAAGAGCCTCTTGAAATTGACTGTGATTGGTTTAAGTGTATGTGACATGAAAAATTTTTTCTGCTTATTTGAAAGGCATTTCGAAACGCAAAAGAATTGCGCTTCTCTTTTTGAAATATCTTTTTTTGTTTCGGAGCTATTGACATTTTTCTATTATGCCAATTAAATCAGTGATGACATCATAAGATTTGCAACTAAAAAATGGTAAAATACTGGACAAAAAATATCTCTGGAAATATTAAAGCAGCGTTCTTGAAACTTGCACCACAAATGTGCATCACAAGAAGGAACAAAATGACACCGTTAGTTTTTGCCATAGCAACTCTTTCAGCTCCAGTCTCTCTCTGTCATAAAAAACAAATGTCCCCATTTGCGGCCTTTAAAGTGAGACAAAGGGTCCTGCTTGGAACAAACATAGTTCTCATCTTGTCTTAATTCCAATCATCAAATTGGCTGCGGTAAATGGTGCAGGTTAAAGACAAAAACTGGGAATTTCAGTTTTATTGAGACAGCACAAGTGGCAAAACTGTTGTCATGGTAACAGCTATAAGGGTTTCATTTTGTTTCTTTTGGATGCATATTTGTGGTGCCAAGTTCCAAGAACACTGCTTCAGTAGTTTTAGAGATATTGTTTATTGAGTATTTTACCATTTTTAGTTGCAAACCTTATGATGTCATCACTAATCTAATTTGCATAATAGAAAAATGTCAATATCTCTGAATGAAAAAAGATATTTCAAAAAGAAAAACGCCATTCTTCTGTGTTTTGAAAGGTCTTTCAAATAAGCAAAAAAAATTTTCATGAATGTCATATACACTTTAAAAAACTCCCTGGCTATCTGTTCATTGTTATAAATTTATAGCAAAACCATTTCGAAAATGCAGTATACCTGCGAATGTTCTGTTTTTTAAACTAATTTTTATTCATGGTAATTTAAAAAAGCAGAGAATTGAAAAAAACTTTTTCAAGTTTGTTTTTGCTAGAAACCTGTTGAAGCCAGTAATTATGGAATACATATATCGTATTACACGTTTTAGTGTGTAGTATCGCTGTATATTTTTACAAGTCGTGCAGTGTTTTGGCGAGCCCAAAGGGCGAGTCAAAATACAAATGATGAGTAAAAATTTATATATGTTATTTACCGGCTGGGAGGTCCGTATCGTGAAAAATTGTGACCGAGGTCTTGAAAATGCTGCCCGAGGCCGCAGGCCGAGGGCAGCATTTTCAATCCCGAGGTCACAGTTTTTCACGATACGGACCGACCCAAAGCCGGTAAATAACTTATTTATTTTTTTCTTACTGTAAG
>OMLO01002325.1_pt1 | contig 15280 bp, 14 predicted proteins | sample 1674811 | NCBI WGS metagenome assembly OMLO01 (sample SAMN06265003, study PRJEB25207) | coral metagenome | isolation source: Coral host | place: Mexico:La Bocana,Puerto Morelos, Mexico | collected 2008-11-13 | reverse complement strand
CGATCCACTGCAATTCATAAATCTAAATAATCCCAAACAAAAATCACACATATATGGCCATATCTATGCGAAGGAAATAAAGATCTCCCCAGTCTCCCCCCCTTGAGATTATCAGCACCTTGTAGTACTTTTCGGCTTCTTCATCTGTTGCCTGAAGAAATCATGTCAACTCGGCATCATGTCAAACACTCATGCCAGATGACATCCAGTCCATACCTCCTAAGGTGCGGTATGACTGGACTCAGCAGTTATTTGGATATCTAGGGCAGGGCATCTAGATTTTGAATGATTTTAAATGGGAAACTTCTGAATTCACACAAAAATCACAAACAAATGAGCTCAAAATCGATGGGAGTTGTTGAGGAGGGGTTTATAAATTATGTACAGCTACCCTGAGAATAAAAACACGGCTTCCTACGGTTACGGCATGTTGGTATTTCCAGCTGCACCACCACCTTCCATGGGTGCGCCATGGGTGCCGTCACCGTCCAGGGCGCACCTTGAAGCACAAACGACCATTGACAAAGGCAGGAAGCTCCTGGAAGCCGAAGGCAAAGACCGGAAAGGTGGTTGAGTTGCAAGCCATCTGAAAAAATAGGCTCATCAAAATGGCTGAAAAATCTTCCCCAAAGTTCGGGGTGAAAATAAAACATATTTGAAACCATCTGAAAAAAAATCAACCAACTTACGATCACGATCGTTACGATCACTTCCATGGACATCCTAGTAGGTGCTGTTTGAAGCAACCCATTTCAAAAACGTATGCGCAAGTAAAATTGGATCATTTCCCCAAAGCTCGGGGTGACAATAAAACATATTGAAAACCATCACCTAGGTATGTTTTTTTGCTTTGACCCGAAATCAATGCTTTACGGTGTGTTTTCTCAGGAAGTCCAAGTCGACCAAAACTTTGCGCATTGGTAGTATAGGAATCCTTTACATCCTAAAACCCATTCTTTGTTTGGTCTTGGACTTCCAGGGTGTGCTTGTTTCTTTATGGGAAAAGCAACCGTGTTCGGACGTTTTTTAGTCTTGAGTCGTTCGCCGGAAGCGAATATGGTGGGTGGTCTCTACCTCCAAAACCCTGTAAATGGCAAGGTGGAGCCCGCAGCTGTAAATGGAGGGCGTTGTCTCTGTCATGTTCCAACCCAGCGAACAGTGTGCAATGCAGGCATCGTTGTGCACCTGAAGGTTGTGATTCATCAACTGTCAGAATACAATGACTGAGATTTAAAGTGGCAATCTTAATTACCCACATCCATTCCAATCCCTAAATCTGCATAATAGAAAAAACTGCAAAACATGTAAAATCAATCAACTGGCCTCTTGCCCTCCAAGAAGGAGGAAGGGGCAATCTATGAGCTGTCCATAAATCTTTGAATTACAGGCCTTTGTGCATGTGCTAGCCACCACAAACATCGGGCCCATAACGTTCTCAAAATACGATTCCCAAGGCTCAAGATGTCAGGAGTGCAAAGGTCATGTTTGTTACATCATATCATGTGTGTATCGTGATTAAACAAATGCTCAAGGTTCAAGCCTTGTAATGCACATTAATGCACTGTGTTCTGGATATTGGACTGCCCCGTCGCCTTGCCACTGCAATCATGCGTGAAAGAGGTAGGTGATAGACCCACTGTTGCTGCAGAGCTTTCCTAAGCATCATGTTGATCGAACCCATGCTTTACTGGAAGTAAATGAGAGATGACATGATGGAATTCCAACTGTCAATTTCAACATTTCCTTTCTGTGTCACAGAGCAGACACTTATAGACTTGTAGATGTCTCTCAGAAAAAGTGGCCAATCACATCCAATAGTGATTCCTAGGCCCCAGCAGATCTTGCATTCTGAGCGTCAAGACAACTCGCTGTTTGCAGCCGTCGTCCTCCACCAGTGCCTGGGCCCATCACGGGGAACTCTTGAGGAAATATCCAACAGACCCTCCAGAGCATACAGTACACCAGCTGGTCCTCAACACCCCAAAACATTGAAATGAAAGAAACTGTTGGCCCACAGGATTCTGTTCGAGAACTACTAATTACATCTTGTGAAATGTGTAATCCTACACATGTCATTTGCACATGCAAAATGTATGTTTCTGTGGCCATGATGGCCCCAACCACCATTTTAGGGTGGGACAAGCTTTGAGAGCCAAACGGCTTACGCATCGCGTAGGCGAACCCAGTGAAAACAGTTGCGTACTTCGAGTGACGCATTGCAGTTTGGAGCTTCCAGTGTTTCTTGCTGCAACTTGGTTGACAAACCCTACCAAACTCACATTGGTAGCGGAGCAGGAGAACCTTTCAGACCTTAGAGCCCAATGAACGGACCAACATCACCTTCAGCTTCCACTACACCATCACCCTCCACTGACATCATAAAAGATAACTACATACCACTCTTCAACAACAAGATCGCTGACTACAGAGAATGGAGATTGAGAATTGGTCTGTATCACCGGAAGATGGTGTTGCAGAACAAGAAGAAAGAGGCGACGATCAATCTGCTGACGAGCCTCAACGGCCTGGCATGGCGTCAGATCGAACATGACGCTGACAAGTTGGTCGATGAGGATGAGGGATTCACCAGAGCTTTGAAGATCCTCGACTCATGCTTCAAGTACAACGAGAAGGTGGAGATGCCCCGGGCTTTTGAGAAGTTTTTCTACAGCCTGCACAGACATCCCACCCAAACCTTGTTGTCCTACACCACGGAGCATCGTGAGCATCTCAGAGAGATTGAGAAGTTTGGAGTGAAAATCCCACCAGCAGTTTCGGGGTGGCTACTTTTGAGACGTGCCGGACTTACTGCAGAGCAACGTCAATTGGTCCAAACCCATGTTGGAGCAACCATGGAAGAACTGAAGATCGAAGAAGCGATGTTCCTTTTGTTTGGCCAAGACTATAGGCGAACGACTGCAGAGCCGTCACGTGGCTTCCGAGGTAAGGGTACCTCAACCGGAGCTCCACGATGGAGCAGTTACAGGGGTCATTCTGCACACAGTGCCTATGACGAAACAGCTGCCGAGGATGAGTATGAGTACGACCTTGAAGAGACCTATGCGGCTGACGAGAATGACACCTATGAGTATGACTACGCGGAGGACCCTGGAATGCCTTGGGAAGCTGATAACCTCTACTGGCAAGAAGAGCAACCCTGGGAAGATCAAGCCTTCTATGAGCAGCAGGATGATGGTGCTCAGGATGAAGAGTATGAAGAAGTGTTTGCGACGTACTTGGATGCGAGACGTCGCTTTGCTGATCTCAAGGCAGCTCGTGGCTTTTGGCCGGTGATGGCTGTTCCACCTACAACGTCGACTACCTCATCAAGCCCTCCTTCCTCCTTTGCCCCATCCAAAGGAAAACCCACCAGAGGAAAAGGCAAGGGTGGCAAGTTCAAGGGGAAGGGTGGATCCAGACCTTTCTATCAGAAAGGATCAGCATCACAACGAGCCTCTTCAGCAGCAGCAGTTTGCCTTCGATGTGGTCAGTCTGGCCACTATAGTGATGCCTGCCCAAATCCTTCCTCGAAGTCCACAACACCTGGAGGATCTCAATCGCCTGTCAAAAAGGCGAAGACCACCGAATCCTTTGCCTACATGGTCCATTCCTACGTGGATGCTGGCAATCATCGAACCATGTTGGGGACCCTGGACAATGGAGCTAGCAGTGTTTTGGTTGGCCACAACACCCTGATGAAGAACTTGAAGATTCTCCATGGACTTGGCCGAGACCTTCGTCACTTGAGCTTCAGCCCTGTGGACAAGACCTTCCACTTTGGCGGTGATGCCAGCAGCCGTGCTGAATGGTCAGTTCACCTTCCTGTGAACATCGGTGGATCCTTTGGCCGACTTCAGGTGTTCGTGATCCCAGGTGACACCCCTTTTCTTTTGGGAAGGCCTGTGTTGAAGCACTTCAAGATTCAGATTGACTATGCTGCCGACAAGATCTCCATCGATGGCGGATCTTGGACCACCACTCTCAAAGGACCTCGAGAAGAATACCTCATTGACCTCCACAGTAGCAGTGATGATTGGTGTCAAGATTGGAACTTTGACTTGATGACGTCGCGACGACACCATGGACAACTTCACCTACAACCCCTCCACGGACACCATCAACCTTGAAGAGTACCTCAACGTCACCCAACTTCCAGCACCAGAGTTCACCTTCACAACCACTGAAGCTACACCTGAACCTGACCTTCAATCTACCACACCACCTCAAGCAAACCTTGATCATGATGAAGATCCAACAGCTGTGTTCCGACCGATCACCAACAAGCTGTTGAAGACGATGGCTATGCACCAGCACATCCAGAAGATCTCTCGGAAGCGGGTTGTTGATCGCATCTTGCATTTCTATGAAAAAGGTGTGCGGCAATTCTGGGAAGTCTACTCAGGACAGAGCAACCTGAGTAAGGCTATGTCTGACCTTGGCTATGAGGTGACCACCTTTGACCTGAACTCTGGATGGAACTTTGAGAAGGCCCACCATCGACGTGAGTTCTTCAGACTTCTTCGCAAAGTATGTCCTGACTTTGTGTGGCTTGCACCGCCTTGCACCATTTGGAGTCCTTTGCAGAACTTGACTCCAAGGTCAGAGGAGCAACTTCATGCCCTTCAATGTGATCGAGACTACCAAGAGCATGTCCACTTGAAGTTCACCAGCCGAGTGTTTTGCGAGCAGCAACAAGAAGGCCGTGATGCGGGAGTTGAACAGCCTCACCGTGCTTTGTCTTGGAAGACCCCTACTTTCATGAGAATGACTGACCAAGGGCGCCTAGCTCGAGTGGATCAATGTGCCTATGGAGCTGTGCTTCCAGATGAGCATGGAGTCTTGACACCTATCCGCAAGCCGACCTCTTTGTGTTTGATGAGGTCTACACTGGCCGATGATCTCACGTGGACCTGCCCTGGAGGACATCGACATCTACCCATTGAAGGCAGTTCACCTGGAATTGGAAACCGAGCCAAAGCCTCAGCAACGTACCAACCTGTGATGTGCAAACACCTTGCCAATTCCATTGACAACTACCTCAACTCCAAGCACAGTGAAACTACTTACACCACCTCAGAGCAACCTCTTGCTGGACAACAGCAACCTTCTTTTGTACCACAACCTGAACCTTCAGACCCACAGCAATCTCAACACACTCAACGTGGCATACTTCATCGACTTTCACCCACCACTAACCTGGAGGCTCATCGCACTATCCAACGCTTGCACCGGAACCTGGGTCATCCAACTATACCTCCCAATTGGAGAAGTTGCTGGTGGAGAGACAAGCCAATGAAAGACTGTTGGAAGCAAATCGAGCCTTCCAATGTGAACACTGTTCCCAGAAGGCACCACCTGCACAGGTGCCCAAGAGCTCCATCTACAAGGGCACTTTCTTCAATGACCGTGTTCAAGCTGACACTCTTTGGTTGAAGGTGCGACCCAATGAAGATTCCGACACCAGGGTGAGAGCCTATCCCATTCTGGTGATTTCTGATGCCACCACTCGACTTTGTGCTGCTCGGCTTCTACCTGATGAAACACCTGACTCTTTTCAGAAAGGCCTTGAACGATCGTGGATTCGCTCGTTTGGACCTATGCGACTTCTACAAGTGGATGAACATCGGTCATGGGCAAGTGACCACATCAAGACATGGGCTGGACAACATTCCATCCAGTTGATGATTTCACCTGGACAAGCTCATGAAAGGCTTGCAATCATTGAGAGACGCCATCAGGTGATTCGACGTGCTCTTGATCTCTTCTTGCTTGAATCCAAGGAGTACACCCCTGATGGAGTCATCAATGCTTTGAACTACGTCATACCTCAGGTGAATCGCATGCCCAATGTGCAAGGGTATTCACCTTTGCAATGGACCCTGGGGTACAATCCACATGTACCTGGTCTTTTGATGGAAGAAGAGTTGAATCCAACGCAACTTCATCCTACAGAAGCATTCCGAATGAAGCTCAACTACCAACAAGTGGCCACTAAGGCCATAGCAAAGGCCAACAATGACGATCGTCTTCGCAGAGCCTTGCTTATAGACGATACTCAGGTGTGAAGCACAATCTCCAGACAGGAGATCTTTGCTTCTATTGGCGGGACATCGTCAATAATCAGAAGCCTGGACCTAAAATTTCCTGGAAAGGCCCAGCCACCGTTGTGATGGTTGAACATGAACCTCATGAAGTACTTTGGTTGGTCCATGGAACTACAATGCTGAGGGCTTCACCTGAACATGTCAAACCCGTACTTACACCATCCAGCTCTACCACAACAGACACCTTGGAACAACCACTTCAACGAGCTCAACAATCCCTTCAGCAAATTCGCAATCGAGGAGTTACCCAGTATGTTGACCTTTCCAAGACCAACAAGAGATCTCGTGAAGAAGTTGACACCGAAGATGAGCAGGACAACATGGATGCTGTACCTGAAGTATCTCCTCCTGAACCTAGTGGTGTCAACTGTGACTCTTGGAGCGTTTCTCCTGACGGACAGACCGGGAAACGCATCCATCGAAGACCAAGAAGCAATCTCTACATCCCAGTGGCTGCTGACCAGGCCCCTGTGCATTTGTTTGCACCCACTCGGACTACGGAGATCGCTAGACCTCATCCAGCTCCAACCATCGTCATCCAGGATGATTGGACTGTTGACCAGGACAAGACCATGGGCTTTGAATGGACTGGGTCAACAACTTTTCACCTTCGGGTTCAAGATGAACCAATGGATGATGACCTTGACTCCGAGATTCGCGAAATCCTGGATGGACCTACTGTGAGTTCACCTTCCCTTCCACTTCCATCACAACTTCAGTCGACTACCACTTCAACGGACATTGCTGAACCTGCACAACCTGACGACAACACACCATCACCACCCGTAGATCTACCTCACGATACCACCACCTCGACAGCTCAACAACTACATCCAGAATATCGACCACAACCGGATGAAGACTTCAAAGCCAAGAGAGCTCGATTCGACCTGCAGGAGACCATTAGCTATCGACCACCTCAACCAGCACCACAACCTCCTCAACCTGCACCACAACCTCCATTGCCTGCACATCAGCCACTTCAACCTCCACAACAACCTCCCACGTTCGGACCTCAACGCCGTCATGATCAAGCATTACCTCCACACTCTACTTCCTCACCTTATGGCAACAGACCTGTGGATGACACCGCCCTTTCTCATGAAGTGGAGATTGACTTGACCAGTGACAACACCCATCTACCTCCTGGATGGCACTTTGAAGACGGCTACATGGTGATGAATGACATCGCTGATGAGTGGCAGATCAAGGGCAACTACCTGATCCGAAGACACTATGTTCCAAGAGACTCCACCTATGAGCCATTGGATTCCTCCTGTCCGGTTCCCTTGGAGCACCTTGGTAAGACTCGTAGCACCTACTATGGAGACAACAGCTACCACGACCGCTGGCACACCAAGGGTAAGACCTTCACCCATCAATGGACAGGTACTACGAGATTCAAGATCCTTCCTTCATTTCGCAAGATCACCCATGACGTCTTCTACAACGTCAGCGATGGCTACACCACCTATGTAGAGCCGAAGTCCAAGGACAAGAACAACTTGAATGAACGGCAAATGAGCCTGGCTGACCGCTTGGCCTTCACAGAAGCCAAACGTAAGGAATTGACATCCTTCTTTGAGCACGATGTGTGGGAGTTCTGTGACCCTCAGCCCATTTCATCCTCAAATGGTCCACCAATGCTGACGGATCACCACGTGCAAAAGCCAGGTTGATAACCCAAGGGTTCAGAGACCCTGATGCGCTCTCTGGTTCCCTTCGGACCAATTCGCCCACACTGACAAGATTGAGCCGAGGCATGATCCTTTCCATATCAAGTTTGATGTCATGGACAACCTTTACCTCTGACATCAGCACAGCTTTTCTTCAAGGGAAACCTCACCACAAGGACCGAACCTTATGGATCAAATTGCCTCGAGATGCCTGCCAGATCCTGGGACTACCTACCACTGAGTCAAAGCTGATGCAGTTGAAGAAGCCCATGTATGGACTTTGTGACGCTCCCAGAGCCTGGTATATGGAAGCAGTGGAGCGAATTCTTTCCCTTGACAACGTCTACCGCCACCCTTTGGATGCTTGCCTCTTCATGGTGTTTGACCCCAATGAGAAGAGCCAACTTTCATCAATGGATGAGCTGTCCAATGATGGTCCTGGAAGACTGGTGGCTACCTTTGGCATTCATGTTGATGACCTCCTTGGATGTGGCGACATCTCGAATGACACGTACCAGAAAGTCAAGAAGCAACTTCATGAGCTTTTCAGCTTTCGGATGTGGGAAGAATCTGGAACTTTGCAGTATTGTGGCTGCGACATTGTCACCAACAACGATGGCATATCCCTCAAGCAGACCGACTACATCAACAAGCAGCGTCCCATCACTTTGCCTGCTTCGAGAAAATCTGACCCCACGTCTCCATTGACACAAAAGGAGACAACTCAACTCAGGGCATTGGTTGGTGCTCTTCAGTGGCCGTGCACTCAATCCTCTCCATATCTTCAATGTTCAGTCTCTCAACTGGCTGGGAAGATTTCAAAGGCTACAGTGAGCACCATTGACTATGGAAACAAAGTTCTGAGGATGGCAAAGGCCAATGGAGACGTGGCACTTCAGTACTTCAACCTGGGTGATATCAACGACATCACCTTCGTGACCTATGCCGACGCTGCCTATGCCAACAGAGATGACTTGACATCACAAGGAGGATATCTTCTTTGCATGGTGAACAAGTCAGTGACTGATGGAGAAGAAGGCAGGTACAACTTGATCGATTGGAGGAGCTGGAAACTGGCGAGGGTGGCACGTTCGTCACTTTCAGCAGAGAGTCAAGCTACAGCTGAAGCTGCTGATGCTTTGCTCTTCACATGCCTGTTTTGGAAACTAATCTTCAACCCTGGTTTGCCCATCGACCTGGACACCTCGTCTCAGCTCTTGCATCCACCTGCACATGTGATTGATGCCAAAGCTCTCTACGACCTGTTGATCAAGGATGAGATCCAAGCAGCTTTGGGCAGTGACAAGCGCACTGCGGTGGAAACTTTGGTAGCTCAGGACAAGCTACGGGTTTGCAAGGCAAAAGTTCGATGGGTGAGCTCTGAAAAGCAATATGCTGATGGTATGACGAAGAGCGATGCATCTCAGCTTCTAGCTGATCGACTCAGAAGCCATCAAATGCGGCTTACAAGTGACACCAGCTTCCAGGCGGCCAAGAAGAAGACCTCGGCACAAAGGAAGAGAGGAGAAGAAATGTATGCAATCAAGAAGCCCAGTAAAGCCCTCAGAGCTCTTACTGCTGCAACCGCAATCACCACTACACAATCCTTCAACCTCACTGACTACCACATCAATTCCACTGACAACTCCAACGATGACTCTTTCACCTTTACCAACATCCTTTTGACCCTTGTTTTTGTGATGGCCTTCGCACACGGAATTCAACTTCTACCTCAGCTCCACATCTACATCCTGAACTTCTACAACATGATCTCTCGCTGGCTGAAAGGACCTGATGAGCCAGAACCTGAAGGAGAGGAACTACCTGAGCCTCGACCTCTGGAGATGCCATATGACCAAGGTGGCAACCAACCAGACCTTCAAGAGAATGGCGACAACGGCGTGGCTGCAGAGCAACCTGCCATGGATCCTGTCGGAGAACCTCAAGAACCTGAACCATCCCTAGAGGACACGGTGGTCAACTTGGAGAACCTGGTAGCTTTCCTTCGTGAACAGCTTCGATTGGCCAATGAAGACAATCTGAGGCACTACCAGCAGCTTCAAGAGCTACTTCAAGAACATGAACGACTGGTGGAGCAACATGATGCAGCCAGGACAGTGGCTGGAGATTTCTACTTGGACCGTCAATTGGTCCTACACCGTGCTGATCAGGAGAGAGAGCGACAGGAAGAGCAGATTCAGAATGCTGTGAACCAAAGGATCAATCAGCTGCTGAATCGGAATGTCTACCTGACACCTCACGGAGAATGTTGGCATCTTTCAGAAGGCTGCGCTAGGGCGCGAACACACTCCACCGTGGTCAGTAGGCGTGCATGCCTAGTTTGTGTCCATGCTTTGCAAGTTCGACAATTGGAACGAGAAGGCTGAGTGACACCCTTTTGCTTTGGATGCTGGCCTGACCTCTTTGACAGTAGTTCAACGATGTGGAGCTGGCAGAATTCGTTTTCTCTTTCACCTTTTCTTTACCAGTGTGAAATGTGTAATCCCACACATGCCATTTGCATATGCAAATGTATCTTTCCGTGGCCATATGGGCCCTTACCACCATTTTAAGGGTGGGAAAGCTTTTGGAGCCATTCGGCTTACGCACCGCGTAGGCGGATCACGTGGAAAACAGTTGCGTACTTCGAGTGACGCATAGCAGTTTGGAGCATCTCACTGTTTCTTGCTGCAACTTGGTTGAAAACCCCTACCAAACTCACAGCCTTTAAAAAACACACGGTTCCCTAATCAACAAGTCTCCGAACATCACTTGCAGGAAATTCTTGAGATTCCATTCATTCCCCTTCTCTCGGAGAGCAACGCTACCTGCAGGTTGGAGTCATCTATGAAGGTGGCTGTGCCTTCGCCATGGGTCAAAGCAAGATGGGTATCACCGTTTTTTTGAAGGGAAGTGTAGGAAGGCCCTTGATAAACCAAAACTTGGGAGAGCTACGAAAGAGAAAGCGACAGTACAACCTATTTTACTTAGTGGTTAAATACATGTTTTTAAAGGGATTCCATGGGATTCCCATCATGTTGGTCTTAATCACTAAAAAGGGGAGAGGGATGGGTAGGGATTAAGGGATTTGAAATTTGTTCCTCCCCAAAACATGATTAGCCAAGAAATTCTGTTTCAATGCACATGCAGCAACCAATCGTTGATCAGTTCTTTACCTTGAATTTTGCTCTCATTTTCCCAAAAGGTGAACCTTTGAAAGGAGTCATCCGAGTCATCTCAAATGTGTTATCCTGCGAAACATCTGTTTATAACATGTGAAAAACAAAAAATCCTCACAAATGACTGTAGATTAGAAAAACACCTGCAAAATGATAGTGGGAAGACCAGGTTTCTTACCAATGCGACGGGTCTATTCATGTAGGCATCAACTATGTACAGTAAATTCGATGTCACCATATGCAGTTGTTATCAAAGACCACGTCAAACAAGGATCTCTAACTGGTGAATTCATGCGAAGTGAATCATAATTTGCGAAGCTCGAGTTCCCTGAAAAATACCAACTGCACCTGACGTCACATCATCCTCATCCTCAAAATCATCATCATCATCATCATCATCATCATCATCATCATACATCCAAATATATACACCAAATGGGTGTGTCACAAGAAAAAGACTCCTCAAAATCCAGTAGAAATCATTGTTTTGTTCCCCACCTGTCAGGTGAGGGTTGTTAGATTTTATGTCAGTCTCTTCTCCTCCTTCTTCTTCTTCTTCTTCTCCTTCGTCGTTCTCCTCAATTAACTGGGATCCTCTGTGTTCAGTGTGGCGTGCTGGACCGCAATGGCAACTGGGATCCTCTCAGTTCAGTGTGGCGTGCTGGACCCCAATTGCAACTGGCATTCTCTCAGTTCAGTGTGGCGTGCTGGACCCCAACCGCGATCTTATGAGTTCGGTGTGGCGTGCTGGACCCCAACCGCGATATTGCGAGTTCAGTGTGGCGTGCTGGACCCCAACCGCGATATTGCGTGTTGAGTGTGGCGTGCTGGACCCCAACCGCGATAGTGCGAGTTCAGTGTGGCGTGCTGGACCCCAACCGCGATATTGCGTGTTGAGTGTGGCGTGCTGGACCCCAGAAAGAGTGGTCAAAGAAGTAGTTGCAAGATGTCACAAGATAAATCAGATAGAGTGTCAGCAGATATGTTTGCAAGAAGGTCAGAAAGAATGTGTCAGAGAGAATGGTCAAAAATATGTCAGGAGTGTCAGAAGAGAATGTTTGGGTAAGGTTGTCAGAACCATGTTCAAAAATATGTCAGCTGAAGTGGGGGTAACTTGAAGTAGTGGAGGACATAACAAGTATGATGTTTGAGTCGCAACTTGCACTCTTGCGGGTTTCGTGTGCTGTGCTTGTGTAGAAAAGCGACATGTGTGTTTGCAGCTCCTTTTAAGTAAGGCGTTGTCATGTCACGTTCAGAACTTTACAATCGTTTCAGACATACACGAAATATACAGCACATGGTCATCGTTTGTCAGTGTTGTGAACCACTGTTTGTTTTCAACGGTTTGTGGCGGTGGAGTTTGTGGTTACGCGCTCTTTCGTCATGGCGGAGGCTGGATTCATGGGGAGTGGAGACTGGGGAAATTTGTGACAACACTGTGGTATGATTGTATCATGGTATCATGGTGTGGCTGTTCTTTGTCAAAGACATTGGTAGGCTCTTGCATTGCTTTTTTTGGACTCAACTGCTGTTTGGCGGGGCGGTCTGTTGCATGCAAGGCATGGTGACAAACATGTACATATGGACGGTGTTCTGTGGTCATAACTCGTTTCTAGCGAGGCGGTTCTGGCATTACAGCGGTTGGCCTCAACTGCCTGTTGGCGGGTCGGGCTGATGCTGGTGCTTCTGGCGATGGCGCGCTGTGCTGGTGTGTGTGGTGTGGACACGACGAAGGCGGGCAACGTGCTGTCTGGGGAAAGATGTGATCTGAGGAATGTGTTATGTGGGCGGTGCAAAGTTCGAGTCTCCAAGTTCATGTGCAGACATAGTAGGTTAAAAGGCAGAAGGATGATGTTCATTGGAGTTGCATGTCACGAGTTGGATTGATATTACAAATTCGCTCAGTTGGGTTTTGGCACACAGGTGTTTGTGGAGATGAATTGTTTGTTTGCTTTTAGTTTCAATGTCATGGTATGATGGTTGTATCATTAGTTGGCACTTGCATTGCATTTTTTGGACTCAACTGCTGTTTGGCGGGGCGGTCTGATGCATGTAAGGCAGCTGACATATGAACTTCACTCACCAATACAAATACAATTGTAGACTTTGCCAGTCACAACTACACAGCGATCTGTGTTCTGTGGACACAAGCGGTTGTTGCTCTCATTGTGATTTGTAACAGGTTGTATCATGACATGATGGTTGTATCATTAGTCGGCTCTTGCATTGCATTGTTTGGACTCAACTGCTGGTTGGCGGGGCGGTCTGGTGCATGCAAGGCAGCTGACATATCAACTTCACTCATCAATATATATACAATCGTAGACATGGTAAGTAAAAAGTACACAGCGACTGTGTTCTTTGGACACAAGTGGTTAACGTGTTAGAAGCCATGGCAAAGGATTCATGGCCAAATGGAGTCACCAGTTGGGATGACACGGTGAAATTTGCTCAGTTGGTTTTTGGTGAGAAGGTTTCTGTGGCAGATTATTCTGATCGATTGCCACGTCCAAGTCAGAGGTCCTTTTTGTTGTTTGCCAAAGGTGCATGTGGACCGGGCACTCCTTTTCAGGAGATTGGAGAACTCATTGAACCACATTTGGAAGAAGTGAAGCAATATGAGCTGCGTTACCGCCACAATTCTGCGAGACCTGAAAAGTCGCAACAGATGTTGGGGTCGGACAATTGGAAGGTGCATTACTGGAGCACGCAACTCACGCGTGCTCCTTGTACGTGTCGGTCGGGCTTTGGGGCTGATGCGCACCAGAAACATGTGCCGACTGCATCAGACATGTGGGCTACTGGTGAGAGGTTTGCAAAATTATGGAATGTTACATTACAGAAGAACTTTGCATCGTTTCGTGACAGGAGGCAGCGGCCCATCTGGCTGGACAAGACGTGGCAGGCAGTGTGGAACTGGAATGACCACAATCAAGGTCATGGCATAGCGCTGCATCCAGATGAGTGCGACACATACAGCTCTTCGGATCCCATCACATCTTTCTCTTTTGGGCATGGAGGGGTGTTGCTGTTGTCTGACAGAAAAGCTGCAGCGAGCAAGATGTTGTTTCAGGCAGATGGCGACGCTTTGGTGATGGCAGGCGAGTTTCAATCTGAGTTTTGGCATGGTGTGCCAGAACGGGCCAGCTGGTCTGAATTACGGTCACGCAGCATGTTTGATGGAATGCAACTCTGGGAACAGCTTGGCTTGATTGATGAAATAAAAAAGCACAAAAAGGCGGTGGATGGTGAGCAGCATGTGCGGAAGAATTGCACTATCAGGTGGCATGCAACACACTGGGATAACTGCCCGAGCAAGTGCGAAGGGAATGAAGTGCGTTCTGGGGTGGCTGTTCGCAACATGGATGCGGCACAGGCGTCGGGCTCTTCTGAAATGCGAGTGCCTACTGTGGTTGGGAGTGCGTTTGCTGGTGTCAAGCGGCCACAAGATGGAGCGGAGGTGTGTGAGGAGCTCAGCTCTGTCAAGTCTAGCCGCTCACTTGACACAGTGTCTTCGGACATGGCGCGGAAGATGCTGGAGCTTGTGGAGAGTGCTTCGAACAGCCAGTTGTATCGTTCACTGATGCTTGGGATGAAGCTGGTGGGAAGTCAGGCGTTGCATGACGAAAACTTGTGCAAGTTGGAAGCAACGATTTTGAACTTGAGAAGTCATCTTTTGAGCGCGCAGGAAACTGTGGCGGGCTATGGAGAGAAGTTTGCGGCGAAGGTGAGTTTCGCGGATTTGGATGCGACGGCATTGGCGGCACAACAACTTCGCCTCATTCACAGGCATCTGGGTGCACTTGGGACAAAAGAGGGTGGCAACTGGTTGATTGAAACGGCTATCGATCCCATCCAAAATCGCTTGAGCGATCATACTAGATATTCTAAGTGTTTGATGTCACATCGAGTCTTGGAGTTGGTGCTTGATGCTGTAAGCGTCACAGAGATGCAGAGACACATGGAGATTGCCATCGACTTGAAGATGTTGGCTCAGGGAATGTTTCCTGCAAATCTGACGTCTCTCAAGCGCAGGGAGAAGAAGAAGAAAAAAGAAGATATGGGATTTGAATTGAAACAAATACCAGCAAACAGTGTGGTTTTGGTGAAATGTTTGGAGATTGGCTATGTGAAACAAATTGCAGCTGGTAGGCGTCTGCTGGCCAGAGAGAGTGGGTTGAAATCTCTTATGCAAGCTGTGGATCCTGCAAACATTCGGGCTACCTTGCAAACAACTATTCGGCTGGCATTGGAGCACTTGCGCACATTGGATGTGGAAAGACAATATTGTGATCGTTATGATGGAACCTTGGTGAGCGCA
>OMLO01002324.1_pt1 | contig 15282 bp, 18 predicted proteins | sample 1674811 | NCBI WGS metagenome assembly OMLO01 (sample SAMN06265003, study PRJEB25207) | coral metagenome | isolation source: Coral host | place: Mexico:La Bocana,Puerto Morelos, Mexico | collected 2008-11-13 | reverse complement strand
CATTATTCTCCCGGCAAACTAACATGGCGAATGGATTATCCCCATGTTTCATGGTAACTACCATCAAACTGGCGGATTTTCCAGCCAGACATGTTAGTTTACTGGGGTCACCCGCAAACTTGGGGGAAATGATCCAAGTTGACGAAGATGTTCTTTCAGTTGGGTGGTTCAACCACCCAACTACATGATGTCATTTTCTTTCCGGGGGGATGGACTTTACCTCCCCCCCAAAGGAAAAAATGCAGGAAAAATCGACCATTGGACCATATGTGAAAAACGAAAAGGCATACGAGGTGGGCCGCCTACTAGTTATAGATTGGGTTATAATCCTATTTTTATATAAGAGTTATTTCACCCCATTTATAACTGGTAGGGGCCCACCTTGTAGCTGGTTCAAATTTTGGAAGAAACTGCTGGTCTCCAAAAGGCATCCAGTCACATTGTCGGATAATCTTCATTGATCAGGTGTCCAATCACCGAAAAACACATAGGTTTTAGTATTTTGAATCCATGTTCAAAACCAGTTTCAGTTTTGCGGTGAATCTTTGTCGTGGCTAATCAATCAACCCCCCAACGTACCACCCTCCAAAATAAGGGTTTAATAAGCCCTTATTAAGGGAAACTAATATTAGGGTTTCCATAAACCCTCATCATGAGGCCGGCTATGTTTGGGGAGTACGTGATGGGGGTGGGTATTTATTCTGTAAATCTATCCCCTCTTCAACGGCTCTTTGGGGGGGTGAAACAGATAGAGACCCTCCATCCGAAGGGTACCACCAAGTTCCCTATGAGAATCGCAGGCAATGTCGCCGGATATTTTTTGCTATTCTGATCAACCTACAAATCACCCATGAAAAGAAAGGATTATCTGAAGCAAACCTTCATGACTTTGTTGTTTCCAGCCCTTAATCTTCGGGGAGAGTAATACTCATTCTCCAAAAAAAGGTGCGTGCGCCCGAAAAAATTCAATCGGAAAAAAAACACATGACCCATGACGCATCCATGGGACGATTGTATATCTATAGTGGTGAAACTCAAATGTTTTTTAAATGTTCAGCCGTATTTGCAAAGATGATCCAATTTGACTCATATGTTTCAAGTGGGTTGGTTCAACCACCGGCTTGATATTTACCTACCTTTTGCCATAAAAAATATCCACCATCCATGGAGGTAACCATGGATCCTATAGTGATGGTTAGTGACCTCACCCTTAAGGTCACCGAATGTGGATGCGAACCTGGACCTGCGCAACAAATTCCCGACGAGTCGAAAAAGTGTGGCCCAAAATTTTGGTGGAAAAATACCACACCCCCGAAGTTTAACATACTGTTGATGGTTCAGAAATCCTGCGAGCACCAGTTGAGGTTGGTAGTGTACCCCATTATTTACAGGGTTTTATGTCACATCCCAGGTGGTTGTTTGGGATTTCTTCCATCAACAGCTTGCCCCTGAAAAATGATGGGAATGGAAGACGATCCTTTCCTTTTCGGATGGTATATTTGCTGGGGCGAACTGTTAAACTTCCAGGGGGGCAACCCTCCAGGGAACTACAGTGACATATCCCACCGGACCAAAAAGGAACATCATCGACTTCAAAAATGTCATCCTGAAAAGGTATGTTATTTGGGATGGTATAATGTAGGTTAGGTTGGATGGTTTGTTTGATGTTTTGTCGGTGATTCGCTTCACCTGTCAACTGTCATTTCAGGCAAAAGATTTCAAAAAATCCAGAAACAGGGTGATGTTTTACATGTTTTTTTATCAACAAGATGGTAAGCCGGGTTTTGGAGTTTGTTGAATTCCAGATATCCGCAGGAAATTGTGTTTGTGAATTGCGTTGCACACAATGCATGTAGAGCATGACGACATGAGCATGCACAAATCCCTAATTCATATAACCACTATGGTTCAAGGGACTCGGGCTCACATGTGAATGTTGAGCCGTGGCTACGCTTGTTGCGATCCCGACCAAAAGGATTGCAGTGCTTGCAGCTATCCCAAACTTCGTGTGTTGGGACCTGGTTGTTTAGACTTTCTTGGTTTGCTCAACCAACAACCCTATATAAGGTCCGTCAACCTGCTGAAAAGTCCAACAAGGCCCAATTCGGCACACATCGTACTTGCGCAACGCGACTGATTTTATCACATTGCGATTTGAGAATCTGTGATCTGTAGAAACAGTCGTCGCGTGGACAGGTTTGCTTCGCCTATATGGCAGGGAAATGTGCGTCTGGATGCCAGTGTCATGACAAGCATCCGGACGAGGAGTGGCAGACCAAGGGCAGGGCAACCGGTCACAAGGTTTTTAAAGGTTCCTATTGTGGGCTCGGTGGACTGCTTGGTGATGTTGAGTCTGGGGTTTCCGGACACCGGTCACGATCGGTCACAGTGTCTCCAAGTTTTTGTCGGTTTCTGCGGGAAGGCCTCTTGCCAGAAGATCAAGGAGCGCTACGGGAAGACGGACTGCCAATGGGGTCGGCAGTGCCGAAGGGAGGGGCCCGGAAGCTCACGAGCTGACAATTTTTGACAATGCACGGAATCTACTGATGTCATGTGATGTGATGAATATGGTGACGTGATGAAACGACAGACGTGACATGAGGACACGAAACCGGAGACAACAAATTTTCCAAAACCAGGATTGAGATGTTTCAGACAGAAGAATGATCGAGATATACAGGTTGGTGAGAAGATTCGACTGGTCATTTTTACATTTGATTTTTTGACTGTGTTTTTCATGGTGTTGTTGAAAGTTTTGACCATTTTGAATCCTCGTCAAGCGAAGCCCTGCCGAGGTGCCTCTATCGGCATCCCAGCGATGAACCCGTTGGTCGCGCACACACACTACAGCTGCAGCCGCAACAAGCGGTGACTCGAATGCACAAAACCGCAGAACGGTACAAGTTTACTACATATATAGTGTTTTTCAAAATTTTGACCGTTTGAATCCGCGGCACATACATATCTACATGATTTGTTCTGTATATGTATTTCAGTTCCTATATGATGATGGTATTTGATCTTTTGATTTCATTTTCATATCGTTCTATCTTTGATCCTCTCCTCCGGAGCGTGTGAAAATTTCAGAAGAAGGGGAGAAAAACTGGGGAATGGAGAAGGGAAACAAACAAATCAAGACCACAAAACTGCACAGATATATATACATTTCCAACGTATTTTGTGAGAATTTGTTGTCCCAAGATTTGTGTAATTTGAAATTCGCAAACATGTTTCAACCGCTTTGTTTTGACAGGAAGGTCTATACCTTCCCGGCGTCGCATTTTTTGTATATAAAGTTTTTTACTGTTGTATTACCCTCTTTGAGTTCTTGTGTTTCTGTGGTTCTGGATTTTGTGATATTTTGTGATGTTCAGATCATACACCCACCATTTGCGAAGTTCTACCACGAGGCAGTGCCCCAACTTCCAGTCAAGGTGTTGCACAGACAATGTACGAAGAACAAAGTAAACACCCCTTCCCAGCAAAGACAAGTGAAGGCCAGTGGGGATCCCATACTAAAAATGTGAAAATCCTGGTCGTTGTTGGGAGGTTTCACCCTAGAACTAAATGAACGGTCAAAATAATGAAATACCTGGTACACCCCCTGGAGAGGAATAGTAATCCAGGATAACAAAAGTTAGCCAGGACAACAATAGCTGTCCGGGACGTAAATTACCGACGGTGGAAATGTAACATGTGGAAACCACTACTGAACATGATATAAAGATCTTTTTTGTGGAGGCACCCTCTTGATATTTGGTCATGTTTGGCCCCCTTCTATATGCCAATTAAATCTAATGATCCAATGAATTTGGGTGAATCCCATGTCAAACCGCTCTTGTATGATTCATCATCCCTTATCATATTCAATGTTGTATATATATATATATACAGGAAGCTGAGATTTCACATCTAAGGATTATAAGAAATGTTTCAAATTTTGTTTTTGTTGTTGGGGATCTCTCGTCTACTGAGATCTTCACTTTTTCCATCATGGGAATGATCCTTTATCCTTTACATAAACTAAGAAACCCAGTCTGCCTTAAGATGGCATTCCTGTGCATCGATCCCAGGTCTTCACCTTCAAATGGCACATGGGACACTATGGGGCGGATTCCCAGAAACCACAACGGGGGTGGTCAAGCGATCCCAACTATGCCGTCTTGGATCGGGGGGTTTGGTCACGGAAGGTGTTGCCCATGCCAAAGGTGATTAATGTGAAAAAGACAATCAACAAAGAGACTGGCAAGGTTTCTTATTCCGGCACTCCTCAACTCAAACAATCCCAGCCATGAGCTCAATTGATTTCACACGGAATGTTTTTCTTAAGAATCAGGAAGAGGTCATGTGGTTTACTCTTGGTATCCCCTATTTAAGTCTGGTCCCCTGAACTAAGGGCTTACCCTCAAGCTTTTGCGGATCGAATCCGGGATCTTCTTCCAAAACTATCCCGTGGTGAAGGGAAACCGGAACTAAAGGACTTCAAGCCTGAGGATGCCTTGAGGTCTTTTGAAATGTTGCCATGGAGCACTTGGGATGAAGCTAAATTAATGCCCAGCTTAAAATATTTGCGGGGAAACACCGGATTGTTAATCCCCAAGGAGTGGAAAGATACTTTTCCACGACCTTTTGAGATCCTCCACAAAAAGGAGGAAAAATGCCATGTAGCAGCAGAGGGGTAGTGGGTTCAGGACTTGCTTACTGGATCTTACTGGTGTTTTTTCATTTAAGTTCATGGATCTCTGAAAATTTCACGGGATATGGGCATCAGGGTTTCACTGTATATGAAAAAGGCTTTCAGCTTGAGAAGGAAATCCCTTTATAAATTTGATATCCCTAAGATCTACTTTTTTTGGTTTTTGGTGGTACTGAATTTTCATCCGTAAAAAACCGTATTTGGACGTAAAAACCCGTGCTGGGGACAACAATTTATATAATTACGTTCAATTACGTTCAAATTACGTTCGAAATACGTTCGATTACGTTCGAGTTGCGCAAATATTACGTGAAATTTGCGCAAAAAATCAAGGTTCCAAATGGCCCTTTTTTGAGGAGTTGAAAATTATTAAAAAACCTAGATCCACCATCGATTTTTTTAGGGGGAAAGCTTAAACAGCTGAATATTCATGGAATATCCCACATGCCTCTCTGCAAAAATTCCTCATGATGAGGGTTTGCCAATAAATCCCGGGATGATCCAGCTCGGTGGAAAAAGAAACTTATTGAACTCTTTTGGGATTTTTTTCAATGTTTCAATCCAACAGGAACCATGTGTGGTTTGGACTGAAAGGATGTTGTTGTTTAGCATGCTGAACTTTAAAGAAGTGATTTGTACTTATATTGAATTTGATAGCCATTTCGGCCAAAAAAGACTTTGACGTGTAGCTTTACCGCACTTGTAATCAGATGTCTTCAGATTCGATCTTCAGCAACTTACCTAGCCAGTTGGGGTCCTGTTCCACCCTAATGGAAGGGGTTGGACGCTGTGCTGCACTTGCTGGCCTCAAGATCTCACCTCAGGACATCCAGAAGGTGAGGGTGTTGATGGGTGGTATCAATGGGTGTGCTACTAATCTGAAATAATCATTGAATGTGACTATATATGTGATATAAAAGTACCTACTTTCATCAAATTTCTATAGGCCAGTGTTTGCATCAAATATTTCCACGGGTATGAAGCGCATGCACAAAATGATGAATGGCATCAAACGATAGTCAGCGTGCTTAAAGTAGCAACCATAAAAAATGACCCACATCTCCTGCTTGAACTGTAGGTGACCGAGATGGTTGTTGCCGAAGCCCACAAAAATCAAGTTTCTTGGTGAACATAGTTTGTTAACTTCAACTTGTTGAGGGTTACCAAATATATATCTATATAGATTCATTCACCATAAAAGATGCTGAACTGTTGGAACGATTCAACTTAAGCATGCATAGGCAATGCCGTGAATGCCTCTGTCACTTGAGTAAATCCACTGGCTACTAAAAGTCATGAAATTTATTTGGTACTTCGGGAAATATCCTTTTCTGAAAGGGATCTAGACTCAAGACTGGCCCCAAGAAAGCGCTTGAATTATCCGCCTGTTTCGTCACCGCTGAGGCTGCCAACTCTTCGGTCAGAGCGGCGGTGAAGGTGGAAAAGCCTCCATCGCCGAGGAATTACGGGGGCGGTCATGAGGGAACACCCAAGGTGTCTTGGATAACACAATATATATATATCGATATATTGGTATTTCATCTTTGTTTTTTTTCGTGTAGTTGTGTTTCATGATGTTGGAGAATGCGATCTCTCATATCTTAAGGCCACGATTCCACCCCCATCACCTGCGCCATCGACCGTTCCAGCAGCGTCTTGGTTTTCTAAGCTTGAACTTTTTACATCAATCTTAAATGGGTCTGGTGCTAGAGTTGCATAGTATAGCCAGAGTATCATCCATTTCCCAAAGTGGTCCCTGATTGCTTATAAGGATTTACAGCCTGTGGCTGCTACTACGATGAATGGCATGCAACACATGACTTCTCCAGCACCATTTGTTCGTGAGCCCGATCAAGAGGCCAGGTTATCATCATCATTTCGAAATGATTTATATATCGATCGATGTATATTGCCGATTTTTGATCCTATATAAGAAAATAGTGGAATGGAATCTTATACGTTATTTGTTCCAGATCGGAATATCCAAGCCCACCGGTTTTTCTTCCAGCGAGGCTCCCCAGCAATTGGTTGAGAAGTTGGCTGCCACGGAACGGGAAAATCAGGCCTTGTTGATCAGGCTTCGTCAGTTGGAGGCCTTCAGCAAGCCAGCTGAACCAGTCAAAGACCCGAGGCTTGAGGGACTGCTTGAGAAGATCTCCGAGTTGGAGGGTCGACTTCGAAAAAAACATCCTAAGGGAAAACCTGATGAGCCCGAAGGAGATGATTCTGAGGGGAGTTCAGAGTGTGATGATGAGAGTCAAGGCATTACAACCCCTTCTGGGCAAACAGTCCCTTTAATGCACAAATTAGTCAATACTGTTTGCGTATATGTTTAGGATTTTTCTTTTTAACAAAAGCAGTAGCCACATTTGAAAAGTGAAAAGGAATTACCAGAGTACATTGGTGATGACTTGATCATGCAATATAACTGTTGGGTTTACATCCCATGCCAATAAGGTGAATATCTCCACCGACGCTTTGCGGATGCGGCGCCGCCGCATATGCGAGCAAAAGCCAAGCGGTAAATATACCATTGACAAGGAGACATCAATGGCTTACAAAGAGGGAGGATCTGCCCGTGAGGTCTTAGAGATGGCCTTGCTTGAATGCTTGGCCAAACATGGAACAGCACGATCAGCCAGGAACAAGATTAAGGCCATTCCCGAGCCATGCAATGATATATGCTATATCAAAATTCTTACCATGTACAAACCGCATATCTAATATATGTTGCACAGCCTCAGAAAACTACCAACCTTAGGCCAACACTCAATCTCCTGCTTGAAGCTTTTCGCCTCCACCCTGCAGGCGGATTTCACCACAAAATGCCGTTTGATCAGAGAACGAATGGAGTCAAGGGAGACGGAACAGTTGGGAAAGTGGATGACAGAAGAATCGATGAAGAAGAGCAACAAATTCACGGCACTTTCCATCAAAAAGATCATGAATTATTGCCGAAAATTCCCCGATACGATGATCAGGCACCTTTTTGTAAAAAGAACTGTGTGAAAGTTTTTTTTGCATATAATCATATACTTTGAAGTTTGTTGATATAAGAAGAATTCCATTAATGGCTGTCCCTATGTTTCAATTTGTATACTCTAAAATATGTTACGCCTGTCCCATCTTCATACCTCCTGGGATGTATATTGCATGGCTTGATGCAGGGGATGGCAATATGATGAAGATGTCGAAGAGTTTTTCGTGGTCACTGATGACAACACCAGTGTCAAGAAGACAGACTCGACAAAGACTCTGGAAGAGACTGACCTACAAGAAACTTAACATCGAATTAGTATATGGTCCATGGAATGCCACTATATCATTTCGGGCAAAAATTATGTTGGTCATCCATTTTCATGTATTTAAGGTTTTTAGCTACACAAGTCATCCATTCCAAAGCACCGCCACACATGTTGATCAGGACAAGGTCTCCGCCACAGCCCCTGTGCCTAAAGAGATCGCGGTGAACGTGCCTGATTTTCCAAAGGCATCGACTGTTGGATCCCAGGACTGGTGGGCAAAATCTTGGTGGATACTTGTGTTTTACATCAGAATCAATGTATCAGTATCAATGGTGGTTGGGCTTATGATCTCCCCAATACACATTCCGGGCAGTTTTTTATTCATTCTAGATTGCAATCTTTGAATGAAAGATCAAAAATTGACCATGTGAAAGATCATATATATGATACCAAGTTATTCATCTTTGACCCCTGGCCAGCCCGTGATGGACTTGCAAACGTACATGGAAGCATTGAACAAGAAAAATGTGGCAGTTTCAAAGATGGTTGGTACACTTGGGTCACATTCCGACACTATGGCCACAACGTGGAATCCTTATTTTTCTCTTTAAAGAGGTGATATTGCTTCAGGAATTTTGCTTGGACTCCTGCCCCATACTTACGATACCCTTGACCTCCTGGTAGTAACAGCTTCCTTAGGTTGAAGCCTCAACTCGAGAAGTTGAACACTTCTATGGGGGAAAGCTACAAGAAGTTTGCCTCCTACATCACGGAACTCAGAATGGATCATCAGGATGGAAAGGTTCAGAGTGATGAGCTCAACAAGCTACTTGTGCAACAAATATATTTATATATATATATATTATATATATAGATCTGTTTTCATTAATATGGCATCACTGATTTGTGGGTAGTCCTGCAGGATTTATTTCAAACATCCCCGCAATCCTCATGTTGGTGATAGTTGGTGATGTGTTGATTTTATATCGATCAATGTTGATGCCCGAGCTACGGGGTTCCCTTCTTACTCCTCTTCGTGGTAGCGATGGGTGGTTCTGGCGATGATGAAGAAAATGGGCTTCGTGAACTTATACGGAACACACCTCCAGGCAGCCTAAGGGTTGTTGATCAACAAAACTTACAAATAAGTACTGCATGAGTCGAGCATATCAAATGTGAATCAAATTGAATGATATACTTAAAAGCCTTTCTCTCAGTTGTGGATCCTGGCAGGCCACAGTTTTCCGATTGTCGAAGCCATCTTTGGGAGGCTAGACCGTGGGCAGAGGGATTGAAAAATGGTACTTCATTCCAACCACGTTTTGATCTTAGGATTGATGGCGTACACCCCAAACCTTTGCTCCCATCCACCCAGTCATTCGATCCTTCATCCTGCAACGGTTTTTGGCTGGAGGTCCGGCCTCTTCCAGATCGACAGCAGCGATGTGGTAGAGAACACCTTGGATACTGCAACTTTGTCTCTTCCGAGGATGAGGCCATGGGCACCCTAGTATCGATTTTTCAAACCAATTTAGATTGACCACTATCACCAACTAAACATTCCATGAAAGGATAATTTCCATTTTCCTCAAACAGTCCTTTATCTCTGAATCATTGCCCCTTAGCCCCTAGCCAACAAATGCTGGAGAATGTATTTTCATGATACATTTTCTATACCACTGATCAGATTCCCGAATTCCGCCAAACAGGTCAAACTCTGTAGATGATATAGCCTGTCGAATCCACTAATGAAGAGATTTCTCTAATACCACGCAGTGTTCTTGAAACCGGGTCTGTATGAAGGTGACTATCAAACAAGATCTGTGTGAAGGAATCACACCCCATCCCAGGACAGTCTGGGTGCTGGATCATCGATGGTGAGGAAACCATCAAACCTGATGAGCTGGGACCATTCTAGTTTACATGGTCTACATGTCTTTTCAACGCCCTAGCAACCACAAGGGGTAACGAGTGTGCGGAGTCAAGTGAGAAAGTTTTCGGTGTTTGGGGGAAAATGGATTTGTTCTTCAATGATGCATGTTTTTCAACCCTTGTCCATTGGATCACTTGTGTTGTATCTCTTTACCCTATCATCGCAACATCAAAGGTTGATGGCTTCTGTTGATGCCGAGAAGCAGTGTGTCAAGAGGATGTAACTTACATGCATACCAAGCTGCAAATCATTAAATCATCCAACTTTCAGGTGTGGTGTGCTTTAAAATTTCAATGGTCTAAATGGAAAATATGCCCAATTGAAAAGCAACGTTTTTCAACCCCAACTCCCAACCAAGGTGCGCTGAAATGTTATCGTTGGACGCTGATTTTAGGCCCATGACATGATAAAGCTGATGTCAATGATCTCCATGTAAAGGATTATTTGAATGGGATGTGTGATTTGTGCGCGTATACCTTTTTCTTATATATATACTGAGCCCCTTTCCTGTATAGCAAAATGCAGGCAGTGGCAAAAGGATGGGAAGAGCAAGCCGGAGAAGCCGGTCAAGCCGGTCAAGCCGAAAGCGAAGGGTAAAGCTAAAGCCAAAGCAAAGAGCAGAGCAAGGAACAATGGTAACAAGGATCGCAAAGGCGATAATGGTACCAAATCAAAGGCTCCTCGAAAGAGAGAGGCAGCTCCCGTCCCTGAAGCCCCAGCTGGGCCAGGGGCTGAGCAGGTGCCAAAGAAGCCCAAGCGAAAACACCCGAAGGGGCAAGCCTGAGCACCCATGGGATTGAAATCTGGACATGTAAACAGTTTTCTAGTTTGTTGCACAAATACTGCTCGACAATTGGTTGATTTTGGTAAATGCCTTCTTCTTACATGCAAGCTTTTTTTGAAGGGTACCCGTGATATATATTGATATCGATCCTGTTGGTGCATGCTTTTTTGAGGGCATATCATGTGGCGAACCACATGTATTTATGCCATGCACTTTAAGCGTTCATGTAGCTCTGGGGTGAAGGGCCCATGAAAGTCAATGCTGTGTGGATTCCCACGGCATTCGTAACGACCAAATATCCATTAAGGAAAGCAGCTTTGTCAACAAAATGTATGCTGCAAAAGTTGGGTGGCAGTCTTACACACGTTATATCCTTCCAATCTATAACCCAGTCATCCGCATCCTGTCTCCACATGCCAGGTCCTTCCCACAAGGCCAAGCGGCTGGCATGGAAGTATAGCAGGGGAGAGAATCGGCATGCAAGAAGGTGATGTTCATATAGAGTTTTTCTGACGCTTTGGAAATGGATCTGAAGTAATCATGTATTCAAACTTTCTACTTTCCAATTAAGTTACCATGAGGGTTGAGGAATCTAATGAATGGCTGCCCTTCCGAAAGTACATCACCATTAGATTATAGAGTTGATAAATATAAAACTGATCGATAAATACATCACTGACAAACTGCAGTTAATACTTAAGCCAAGGAGAAATGCACGGACATCCTGGCTATGGCGGACGCTGAGTGGCGGGATGCTTGTGATCGTGGTAGTTTGACTGACCTGTGCCCTATCCTCACAGCTCTGAAGCACATTGACCCCAGAAAATCAGTATCTGGGATGTTTCTTGTAACTAAACTTTTCTTGCTTTTGTTGTTGTTCTTGTTGTTTGTTGTTGTTGTTGTTGTTGTTGTTGTTGTTGTTGCCCCACAAGGCCTCCAAGATTAAGCATAATTGTGATCCATCATAGATACGGGGTTAGTTACACGACTATATATGCATGTATACTGGACTTTTTGGACTTTGGTGCAACACAAAACGGCATACACATTAAAGACACTTATTGAAGGCAGGGTTTTGTGTTTAAGCACTTAAGGAGGAAGCAGTTGTGGAGACCTTCCGGAACCACAATCTTTACTACGATGTCGAAATTACCATTGAACAGCAGCCACCTTTGGTGGGTTTCCCATGGATCAAACCTTCAAATTTCATCAAAGCTTTGGGCAAATATAGTGACCTTGGAATGCTTTTGGGGGGTCGAAAGACCCTAGTCGAAGCTCAGTGGATGCTGGAACTTTTCTGGCAAAGATACCGGGATTTACACCCCCACCACCAGCTCTTTGCAGACATTCAATCAGGCAAGAAGCAGTTGAAAAAGTGCATACCAATTTTTCTTCATGGTGATGAAGGGGTTCACTACAAGAAGAGTGGGGTGTTAGTTGTCAGCATACAAGGAGTGGTGGGAGTTGGAACCAAGAAGAGATCTCCCACAGAAGTGGCAAAAGATCAATGAACTTTTTACGGCCTGGTACAGAAACGAGACTGCTGAGCATCGTTTGTCCCAAGGTTTGGGTGGGTGAAGATGTGTTTTTTTGCCATGTATTTTTGACATTTTCAGTCATCAAGGAATGTGTTTCAAGAACAAAAAATCCCAAGGGTTATCATTCATCTTCTCTTTTTGATTCATGTATTACTTAATGATTCCCCCAAACCATTCACCCATATGGCCCATCTGCAAATATATAGATCTTATATATGTATATATGTTTGCATGGCCCAGGAGATGTACGCTGATGACCAGCGTGTGTGGAACCGCTTGTTTGAGATGATTGCCACTGATCTAGCGGAAGCGGAGAAGGGGATTGATCTTGGGAGGATGCATGGAGTTGTGTATCCAATTGTTTTGGGTAACAAAGGTGATTGGAGCTACTTAGCACCTTGGTTTTACGATAGCACCAATTCCTTTGGAATGTGACTAAAAAGTGGTTAAAAAAATCAACTATAAAGATACGGAAGTTGTTTTGATTTCATTCTGTGTTGTTTACACTGACCAAATCATTCAGCAAAAAAGGTATCAAGTGCAAATCTGACCAGATCATACAGAAGAGCCCCCAAACATGCTGGTGATGGTGATGATGGCATTGCTGGGGCTGGTCTTTGTCATTTGTGTGAATGTGGCAAAGGGGTTGACTGGGAAAATTTGTCTCCTGGAGTGTTGAACCCACTTAGCAGCACTTTCACTATGTTTGTCTTGCCGGTTTGGAATTTGAAAAGATTTTGGAATAAGATTTCTCAAGATGTTCCACCAACCACTGCTTAAAGGGTGCTATTCTACAGTTGTTTCCTACTGGGTATCCCAGGACAGCTGCTGAAGCTGCTATGGAGAGGACATACCATGAGAACATTTCAGTCCCTTGGCAACGTGAGGGTTCACTTACACGACACCTCTTAGTGGATGGTGACTTCAACGGGAAGGCGCGTTTTCATCTTCTTGACCCTTGGCACTGCCTTCATCTGGGGGTTGGAAAGTCGTGGGTGGCTTCAGGAATAATGCTTTTACAAGATTACATCGGTGAGTCAAACGTCGATAAGAGGATTGGTGTGATGAGCTCTGATTACAGGCAATTCTGCAAAAGAGCCAAAATCACACCTATCCTGACAAAGTTTGACATACATTCCGTGGGAGGCCCGGGGAATGTGGAACGGAATGGCCATTGGAGCAAGGCCGCAGTTACCAGCAATTTGATGCTTTTTTTAGAAGACTACATGGAAAGAAACGCTGAGACGGTTCTACGGAGTCGAGATCTTCAAGTTTATGTTTCCTAGTCGCAAGTCAATAAAGAACATCTTTCAATAGATTTTGTTATGAGTTTTTCCCGTTTTTACATGTTTTTTCTTTTTCTGCTTTTCCCTTAACTTGATATGTATGCGTTTTCCTGTTCATGGGGAACCAATCCATCAAAAAAATGTTGAGGCCTACGCCACCAAAAAGATGAATGAATTCATGCGTGGGATTTATTCGAACGACCTGTTTATTGAAAAGAATACGGCCAAGCGTTTGAGTGAGGGTGCTCGTGAGTTCATCCGGGCTTATGTTTTTTTGGCTTCCCGTAGCTATGAGTGGGGGAAATTCATGTTTCCACTCTACCCCAAACTTCATGCATTGCATGAAATCGTTTTTCTTATGAGGCGTCAGGCCCAACATGCAAACTTTGCATTCAACTGTGCTGCAAATAGTTGTAGCATGGATGAAGACTTCATCGGTAGAACTGCTGCGGTCTGTAGGTCGGTATCCCCACGACTAGTTCCTTTGCGGACAATCCAGCGATACTTGTGCCATATCAAAATGGCATGGTCAGAGGATGCAAAGGATTTGAAGAACACCCACAAAAAGTGTGGGAAGAAGAGGAAGAAATGAAAAAAGGTTGTTGGGTTGGATGTGTGGCCATGGTGAAGTTTGGGTTAGGTCGTACAGCTTTATAATTCATATATAGCATGAAATAACTGTTTTTTTGTTGTTTTTTGGCTTCAAAATTGGGGTAAAACCCATGGACGTAAATTACCGTTCGTGGACGTGATTTGGAACCAAATACGCATCCTGGACGTAAAATCCACACCATGGACGTAAAAAGCCGTTAAGAACACAAATAGTTAACAATTTCCGTAATGGACAACAATTCTTGTCCCAGCAGGGCAGCAGGTACATACAAAAAGAACCGAAGGAATTGAAGCTTTGATTTTGATGGATTTTGACCACAGATGACCAAGTAGATTCTAAGATTTTCATGCAGATGAGATTTGTGATTTTTGCCTTGACTTTTCTGTGATTTCCTCCAGGCCCAGAGCGAAGCCGGGGACATCGAAACTTTGAGGGTGACCGTGTGTCAAACGTGAAAAAATGGGATGATTTCATCAAAAACTTGAACGTTGAGCAAAATACCCAAAAAATGCGAAGAAAAATGAAAAGAAAGAAAACGAAGAGCCTTAGAGTTTGATTGTTAATTGTTTCTGATTGTTTTGATTGTTCTTGTCCTTTAAGAGAACAAAAGTCATGAAGAACTGTTTTTTTCACTTCCGCGGCTCTGGTGCCGAGGATCCCATCGCGGAACGAGCTGTTACCTAGTAATGTGCCATGAATGAAGCAATACACTCACCAAGCATTGCACCTCTTTGCAGCCATCCCAAAGGTAGCTTTCATCAAGCCTCCATTTTAAGGTACTAAATCAAGCGTCCGTGTGGTGTGACAATAGCGCTAATGTTTTGTCCTTGAACCCCTGCATATGCCCATATCAACACACACCTCGGCAGCCGATCTTAGTCAGGCTCCAAGTGATTGCACTGCTGCTGCAACCTTAGCTGACAGAGACATGACCATAAAATCCTTCAAACATCTTGGCTTCTTCTTGTTGCTTTTGATGTGGCAGCTTGTGTTGATTGCGTGCGGATACAAACTCTTGGTCAAAACGGATCACCCAAGTCTTATGGGTGTAATAAAGGGCCATTACCTGGTGTGCCTCAAGGGTATTTCTTGGTGAGGGCATGGCTGAGATTCATATCTCCAACCCTAAGCGTCGGATATTGATGAGAATCAATATTGGTTTTCCAATATTGATTTATATATAGACC
>OMLO01002323.1_pt1 | contig 15285 bp, 8 predicted proteins | sample 1674811 | NCBI WGS metagenome assembly OMLO01 (sample SAMN06265003, study PRJEB25207) | coral metagenome | isolation source: Coral host | place: Mexico:La Bocana,Puerto Morelos, Mexico | collected 2008-11-13 | reverse complement strand
CAACTGAAGATGACAGAAGTTCTGTCGAAACATGTCTTTCAAACTAAAAAAAGTGGTCGTTTTCCTTAAAATCTTTAAATTAAAAAAAAAATTGCCTATAAAAAAATAGAAAAGAAAGACCCATAAATCCATGAAAAAAAGCTTTTGCTGGGGTGCACTTGAGTATTTCAAAACAACTGTGTAAAAGTACTAATTTATTCTTGAAGTGATAAGCATGATAAATTTAATTTCTACCTGGGCATTACATGCTTGCAGTTGTTTGGTCATCATATTCATGAACACTCCTCATAACTTGTGACTCTCATTACCTAAAAAGATTAGTACAAACAAAAACAATAGGGTCTAGTCTACATAAAACAGACTCAAGAGTGTAATCAAATCACAAATAACTCAAATGTAATTTATGCAATCATGATTATACTCATCATTCTCAAGGCCATCATCTTCAAATACATGTAAATTCTCCCCCATGTTCACTAAACAGTCACAAACCCACAACAAAACAGCACATGGATTTCTGATACACTTTACAGCTTATACAGTGTGAAACAAACTAGGAAGAATTTGGCTTTAAATTAAAAGCTTTTACCACAATAATGAGGATCTTTACTCTCACAACTTGTCAAACTTCCTAGTTTAATTTGTCACAACACAATGTAGAGAAGTTACTAAGCTATCACTGTCAGGTATTATAAAGAGAAAATACACCAATGGTTAACTAGATTACATGTATATGTAGGCTTTGATATTTTGAGTACAATATTTTACCTGATTTATATATGGTTAGCTCTTTGAGTGCGAGAGATAAAACAAATCCAGCATTGTGTTGGCTGTACAAGAGGGCAAGATGGCACTATCTTGCCTGCTCAGGATTATGCGCACTATAAATCAATAATTATTATCATTGTGGCATTCAAGAAAAATTTCCCTGAAGCCGTAGCTGGTTGCACAAAATAAATCCAGGGCTGAGCTCTAGAGGCACCTGGGTGCCACAGGCGACTAAATTTTGTCTCTGGGCAGCTGGAAAAACTTACTTTTTTCATACAAGCTTAAGTGCTGGGCCCCCAGGATTTCATAGTTAGGGACCTTTGAGCTCCTTGTAATTTTTCGAAGACAACATCTTTCATTGACCTAGCTTGTTTGGTCAGGATGGCTGGATATTGGCCTAGATGTTGTGTGTCTTGGCTCTGCTTCAGTCCATAAAAAAACACACACAAATAATAACTTACTAACCAATATCATACCACCTTGACCTCATACTTGGTTAATAACCCATTATTATTATTATTATTCTTATTCTTGATCAATAAAGATTTCTTAAAACATAAGCAAGCGAATATTAACGTTAAAAGCCGACGTTTTGGCGTCATCATGACACCATTTTCAAGGCATAGTGAATAATTAATGACATCGCATTAATTATTCACTATGCCTTGAAAATGGTGTCATGATGATGCCAAAACGTCGGCTTTTAACGTTAATATTCGCTTGCTTATGTTTTAAGAAATTATTATTATTATTATTATTATTATTATTATTATTATTATTATTATTATTATTATTATTATAAGCTAGAATAATGAACTAAGAATGCAAGTAGTGACTAAACTAGAGAATACATGACCATGTTTTCAGGTACATAAATGAGTCACTAAGCCAAAATAAAGGCTAATCATTCTACAGTCATTAAATTTAAATGTAATTGTTCTATTGTTTTGCAGACTATGCTGACCAAGGCCACATAAACAATTACTTGTAAATTGACCATTGGTGTTTTAAAAGTTTTAAACTAGTTATTAATCAACATGACCACAAATCTAAAAATCTGGATCTCCCCTCACATCAGGAGATTAAATTATTAACACACACAAACATTGCTGCAATTACAGTCATGTAAAAGAAAATCAGATACATTATGCCACAAGTAAATCGTCATGAGAATGCCCCAAGCTGAAGGAGATAATTACAGGCCTGTCATGTCACAATACTGAACTCTTTGTGAGAGTAATGCCAAACTATTCAAAGGCGTGAAGCAACCTATTAATTTACTGGTCCTGAAATGTAGGTATCTCGACACGTACAAATTGGAAATCTGGATATTCCTTGATACCAAGAGATTAAATAGAACATACCAATATTGCAGCAATTCAAATAAAATCAGCTCCATGTTGCGAATGCCCCAAGCCTCTGGGAGATATTGATAGGGCAAAATATCATACATAATATCATACATAACAAATGACAGCTTAAAAAAGCAACTTAGTCAGAGAAGAAGTCTGATTTGTGGGTATACATCTACATGAGTTAGCTGTATGTTTTGAAAGTATAAAGTAGGCATGCATGCAGTGCTAAGTTTTACTAAATCACTGCAAAGGAATATTTTGAGGAATAGCAATCTGTAGAGATTCCAGCATGTTTTCCAGTTCTGATAAATTATCTTCTTCCTGAGCTTGACTGACACTTTGGTACCGCTCATTGACCTGTGTAGCTGCCCAGGCTGCAAATTTAGAACTTTCCTTCTTTGTCTTGACATCTTTGGAGGAATTCGCCAAATGGGCTGCTGCCAGGAAAAACCCAAACAGAGCCCTCATGTTGTTATTGTCAAGTTTGAGAGCTTGTGCAAAGTACTTCCTGGCCTTTTCCATATTTTCGTTTCCGCCGATGGTGTAGAGGATCTCAGCGTATCGTTGATGGAACAAATGGTTGTGAGGATTCATCAGGATCAACTCTTCCATGCAAAATTTCGCCTTTTTGTGATCCTGCTGTGAAATGTAGAGCTCTGCCAATTCAGTCCAAGCCTCTTGATCACTCATGAACTTTTTTAAATACTCATTGAGCTCTTTAATAGCCTCCCCCACTCTGTTTTGCGCCTTGAGGATGGCCACAAGCCTTTTACGAACAACAGCATTCGCTGGTTCTGCCTCCAAGATCTTGTTATAAATCTGCTCTGCTTCTTCGTACTTTTCAAACGCTTCAAGGCGCATGGCATTTAGTTTCTCCACCCGTATGCTCTTGGGAAATTGTGTTTTAAGTTCCCTCAAACACATGGTGGCCAAATCCATTTTTCGACAGTCGATCGAAGCCAAGAATACCTGCTCGTAAATCGTCCACAGTTCGTCTCCGAGCTTGTTTCCATGTTCTAGAATAAGACACTCACCAAATTCGGTGACTTCTTCGCTATTACGAAGAGGTTCATCTCGCCATTGTCTCATTTTCTGGCGAGCAACTTCGAGATCAACTACTTCGTCCGCCATCTTGAAGAAACGATGACATGCGCGTAAGGAATTTACAGAACAAAAAAATCCTATTGTTCATCAGGGGTGGGGTAAAGATTGCCAGGTAGTAAAAACTTGAGTGTCAAAATTGACAAAATGTATAATAAAAGTAAAAAATATTTCAAACTATAAGATAAAATAGGGAAAATTTGTTTTGGACAAAAATATCCTTGCTTTTAAATAACCAGAATGAATTATTTGATTCTCATACCCCTCCCTCAATGTAATTATTTTACAAATTGTACTTGATGATGGGGACTGGGATAGACCTGTCACAAAAATAAATATGGCGTCCGGAGATCTGTGATTTGGAGAGATCAAAGGGGATTTCTTCTGATATTTCTGTCGATTTTTACCTTGGAAACCCGAAAGTAGTAGGAAAACAAGCAATTATGAATGTGATTTTGGCAGTCAAGCAGTATGTTACAAAGATGATCGAGGACAGTGGTCCCGGGATGAAAGTCCTTCTTATGGACAAGGAAACGGTAATTATAAGCGGGTGGCTAAAGTTGAAAACAACCGTTCATAATGCTATATATGATCTCTTGGAGAAATCTCCATTTAGTTTTGTAGGAATTGAAAAAATTTCAAACAGCAAAGCTTAACATACAGTATTCTGTGTTAGATGTTCTAGATGTCCTTGCAACATACATTGGGCATATGTCGTGTATATACATGTCTAAGTATGTGTCAACTACTGTACAACGCGAAACAGCAGATCGAAAACGAACAATGACAAAATAAATACGATATTAGTTGTATGATTAATTTAGTTTACGCAAGGTCAAAAATCATTACATCATTTCAAAATCATTCAATTGTAGTAGCCTTTTGTATACACAGATACATTAGACCAATGTAGATGTTGTAGTTAAAAATTAAATTCAGGTAAAAATTAAATTCCTTTTTCTCTTAACCCTTATTAGGGTCAGAAAACAAAGGAAATTGAGAATCAAACTAGGTTAAAATTATTTTTACCTGAATTTAATTTTTAACTATAACATATACATAGCTTTGAGATTCAATTACAGGTTTCCACAGGCAACATGGTGTCAATGTTAAAAACAAAAGCATTTTCTTTATAGACAGGTATAGTGAGTATGGTGTATACTCAAAGTGAGGTTCTACAGAAAGAGGTTTATCTGTTTGAGAGGGTTGACACCAGTGGACGAGAAACCATGAAGCACTTGAAGGCTATCTGTTTCCTAAGACCAACAAGGGTAAGAGGTTGTTCTTGGAACTTGAAGAAAGGATTTTTAGAAATTACTTGTGCAGTGTGTATACTGTGGCTGGATATTACCGTTGGCCAGTGCAATTTGGTATTTTCCTTTGTTTCATATACATTTATATTACCATACACTAGAACAAAGGGAAATACCAAATTGTACCAAGGGTAAAACTGAACCACAATATCTACATCTTGAATACATTGCATGATCATGAAACACTAAAAATAAATAAATGTTATTTGCTAGCTGGGAGGTCCATATAGTGAAACACTGTGACTGAGGTCTTGAAAATGCTGCCCGAGGGTGCATTTTCAAGTCCAAGGTCACAGTTTTTCACTATATGGACTGAACCTAAGCCGGTAAATAACTTTTATTTATTTATTTTTTTGCAAGCTCTCAAACAAAAAAAAACTCACGGAAAAAAACTCACGCAAGCGTTACTGTGACCGTGGTTAGAGATAGGAAAATCTGGACTGCACTAAGAACCAATTTGATTGTAGGATTCATTACTATGTTCGCTTGGAAAAAAATAAATGCATTTATTAAAATGTTATGAACACCAAGAGTCACTGGTAATGGTCTGAACAATTGATCATAACAAGATCTGAAGATCAAACCTCTGATAAGAGTCATACAGTCATCAAAAAGGAAGAAAAGTATTTGCTCAAGGAGATAACATTCTCTGTACAGTCTCGTTAATGATAGAAAGTACAATACAATAAACAATTCTTGGATGAGGTTTTTGTGATATCCAGAATAATCAAAGTCACGATCAAAGTAGGGGTTATCAGCCGAAGCCAAAGACTGAGGCTGATAACCCTTACTGAGACCTTGATTATTCTGGATATCACAAAAAACTGAATCTAATAATTGTAGATAAAAGGAAACTTGTGATTATTACAAAAGTCTATCTGAATGTCTTGCAGTTAGATATTTGCAAGAAATTTTTAAAAGTGAATTTTAAATCATTTCATCATAATTGGCTTGACAGAATTTTTTGAGTGTCTAATCATTTCTTTTCACTTGTTCTTTGTACCACCCAGGAGAACATTGAACATCTTTGCAGTGAACTGAAAAATCCTAAATATGGAGTATATTATTTGTGTAAGTGTTACATATGATACATAACACCGCCCAAATTAAATTCTTACTGATATTAATTTAATTTTCCTGTGCTGCAAAGTACTCCCTGAAATGCATGCAGAATTCTTTCGCAAAAATTGCAAAAAGTTTGGTTGCAAAGTACATGTGACCTGTTACAATGTATATGTTGTAGTTAAAAATTAAATTCAGGTAAAAATTAAATTCCTTTGTCTCTTAATCCTACTTATAACTTGTAACCCAGTTATTCCACCTGAGACTTGCTTCATGTCAATTTTCTGTTAATTGTTGCCTCAAGCTTCACTCATGGGAGATCTTTGAGTGACAAAGTTGCACGTACAAGTGATGGCAACACCAGCAACGTGATAAAAATATTGTAGAAGCTGGAATATCATTAGAACTTCATTAAAACTTTTGAAAGTCTCATTCCCCTCCTTTCTTAATAGAAAATATTTTTGGCTGTTTTTCAGACTTCTCCAACTTCACCGCTAAGCCAAATATCAGGGCAATAGCTGAAGCTGATGACCATGAAGTCGTTAGAGAAGTTCAGGTAAATATAAAGCCTATGTACAGGTGTACATGTAGTGTAATGTCCACCTTCTGGTCAATAGTGTATGATTTATAACAACCACAACCTCTATGGGAAAAACCCAGTCAGAATGAGGCTGATTATTCAAAATTGAGATTTTCCTTCTCCAAATCCATCCCTCCAGAAATTCCAGTCTGAATTCATACTTACCTTCAGAAATTTTGATCCCATTGACCCATTCGCCTTGGAATTTCTGAAAACCCTTCTTGAGATAAATTTGGATATTTTCTTGAACCGCACATTCACATATTAAAATACAGTTATAGATATTAAATTACCGGTATACAAATCATGCATAAATTAATCATTAGAATCAGGATATATATTGTACATGCATCTTGGTTGAGAGCTAAATTTGCTTTGATTTGTTAATTGTTATTGAAGTTCTAGTTGAATACATGGGTGTTCTCTACATACAACATGTACATACGTCTGCATGTCATTGGTATTTTCTTCTCATTGTTGCAGGAATTTTACTCTGACTTTTATGCTGTTAGTCCTCATGTGTTTTCATTAAACATTCCAAACTGTTTGCAGGTGAGTAGTGATCTATTAAGTCTGTATGTCTATTAACAGCTGAGTGAATTTCTGTTGTCGGGTGATTAAAAACAGTCTCTGTAAAAGTGAGAAAATTGTTAATTGCTAATGGTCTAGCCCTTACAAGTCTCCTATTGCAGTCTGTGATATGTGACTCCTGTAGGGAGAACTACATGTAGCATAGATTAAAGAAGCTTTGGGAAAGATGTCATGTGAACATTGTACCATTTAGTACAGTAGATGGTTCTGTACACTTCACTAAATGTTTCTGAAAATTATTTTTAATTCTACTGATTCAAATTCTTAAGCAGTGGTCAGTGGTGACTTTCTGCAACGTAAATAATGTTTATTATTTGTTCTCTTCTGTTTTTTTTCTTTGTAATGTTTTTAGGGTGGATCATGGGACATCGATGCATTAGAACGTTCATGTCAGGGAATCTTGGCTGTTTTGCTATCATTAAAGAAGTGCCCTCTGATAAGATACCAGCATTCTTCTGAGATGGCCAAGAGATTAGCTGAGAAAATAAGGGTTGGTAATGCTTTCTGTGCTCATTTGTGGGTGTCAAATGGTTTGGTTTTTCATGGTTAAAAAATCACAAATTGAAGAACATACTGTAATTAACCTGACAATTTTTTTTTTATTATCAAAATGATGTTGAAGACATCCTTAAATGAATATGATCTGTAATTTATAAAACCTACCATGATTTACTGACTGGTACAATAGCAATGTGACTGTGGTAAAATTCAAGAAATAGGGCATCACATCCACAGCAATTCACCTTGTGCCTTTCCTGGAAAAATGTACATGTATACATGCGTATATACATATACATACATAGTGGTGATAGTATTGAAATGTGAAAGGTGAATTGATCAACATGACACAAACGGGGGACAAAGAAAAATCTGAGTCACTGACAGGAGTCAAACCCATGACCTCCTGAACACATGGCAGGCATTCTATCCACTGAGCTATGAGAACTGATGGAGAGCAAGGTCATTTTTAACTGAGTTCATATTTGACAGGCATCTTATAAAATTCACCATCTTTATTTACTTATCACTACTCACGATGACTTTGACAGTGCCAATCCTAGCAGAATGCAGGAAGGTACAACTCATTAATCTTTTCACTAAAATCCTATTTTCAGAATAATATAAATGATGAAGCTTCACTGTTTGACTTCAGAAGAACAGATGTTCCTCCTCTTCTGTTGATTTTAGACAGACGAGATGACCCTGTCACACCGCTGCTCAATCAAGTAAGTGTTCTTAATGTTCAGACCTAATGCCTTTCATGATGAAATGTTTCAGAGATTTGAAGTTATCAGGGGTCTTCACAAGGGTTTGGCAAGTATCTTACTGACTATGAGGCTGCCATGCGTTTTATTTCCAGTGGACCTACCAAGCCATGGTACATGAGCTCATTGGTGTCAGAAACAACCGAGTTGATATGTCGAGATGCCCTGGCATCACGAAGGAGCTACAGGTAAATTATCTACTCTGTGTTCCTTTAATTGCATGAAACAATCCTTATTCCTCCCATAAAAAAGAAGTGCGGAAAATGGCAGTACTCTAACTTTCTTCAGCAGTGGTGATGTTTACAGGATACCTTATGATAAGCAACATAATTTTCTTCACAGTGGTGAAGGAACCTCATTCCCAGGGTCTTCTCACAGGGCCCTGGGAAGGATGCGGGTCTTGAATGTGCTGACTCTCAGGTTGACAAGCTATTGAAGTCCTCAGTAGCTACATGTACATAGGTGTTGTGTTGTTAAGTACGAAAAGTAGTGTTTTATGGAGGGTAGATTTATTTTTCTTAAAAAAATAAGCCATCAGTTTCTTTTGTCTTTAAATGGCCTTTAAAAAAATAAGAATAAAATGACAAGATTCAGTTGAAAATTGGATCAATCAAGATTTCTTTCTTTGTAAAAGTGAGTGCTGGAGAGTTTCTCTGGGTAAGAGGTGGTCAGAAAGCAAAAGCCCATTTTATAGTGGACAATGCAGTAAGGCAAATCTCCTGGCACCAGGAGGATTCTGGGACAGAAGCATTGCATGTATTGGTCTGGTATATTTCTTCTTCTTCTTTGTTTTGACAGGAAGTTGTATTATCAGCAGAACATGATGAGTTTTATCAAAAGGTAAGTTTTCAACTCTAAGGCTGCTACAAAGCAATCATCTCCCTTAAAGTGATTTATTTACTGTATTTATTTACTCCCAGTGTTTGTTTGCTGCCCGTTTTCATTTTTCTTGTTATCTTTCCACCAGAACATGTATCTAAATTTTGGAGAAATTGGTCAGAACATTAAGACATTGATGACAGATTTTCAGCAGAATGTGAAGAGTAACCAGCGACTGGAATCCATTGCAGACATGAAGGTAAATCAATCAAGGGAGTTAATCAACATGAGACATTCAATGTCAATAGTTTATTTAGGTTGGATGAGTCAGCCATCTGATGTACACAGGTATTTCATCTTACAACATACAGCTGTAATCTGTATCCTACAAGGTGTTATAACAAAACAAGCTGTTATAACAAAAGCATATTAATAATAAAAAATGGTCAAACACGAAGACTAAATGTCCCATGACACCACACAAGCCTCCATATAGTGCCGTCAGAAAAAAAAATTCTGGCTAATTCATCACTCAATCGTCAGAATTTTTTCCAAATTTGACTATAATTTTTCTTACTTTTATTTTTGTTCTGTTTCCTTACCGTTTCCCTTTGTTTTGAATCCTTGGTCCTTCTCTTGATTGAAAGATACATTGAACTTTCATGTGGTTTTGTTTATTCCACCTTTTAGGTGATTCTAACTTGTCTGTTTGTCGATAAAACCCTAGTTTGTTGACAGGCTGTCTGTCTGGCTGTCAGTCATTCAAATAAAATATGTTGAGCAGCACTGTCAATTGGTACTGTTTATTCTGCATTAAAATGTGGTTTAGCCTGTTACCCTGTGGAAAATGTGTGGCCGTCCTATTGTAAGCTGTTGAACTATGATTGACATTTGCTGATGGGCTGTACCTTCCACATGTACGTGTATGGAGGCAATTAAAGTCAGTGTGACCAATGGAACCTTATTGTCGTGAGCAGTAGGTTAATTAATATCGTATTTCATTAAAGATTTACAATGCTTCCGTTCCTTTAGGCATTCGTGGAGAATTATCCCCAATTCAAGAAGATGTCAGGAACTGTGTCTAAACACGTGACCATTGTGGGCGAGTTGTCTCGTCTAGTGACTGAAAAATCTCTACTGGACGTGTCGGAGGTTGAACAAGACCTCGCTTGTCAGAATGATCATTCATCTGCTTTACAGGCGAGTTAAATGTTGAGATTACCGTGTATTGTATCATCTGCTATCGATTTAGGCTCCGTTCACACTACTACTACGGAGGAATTTGAACTGAAAACGGAGTTTTCACTCAGAAAACGCATCAAATCATAGTTATGATCAAATGTCTCCTGTCCACACAGAACTGGTAAGTTTGGATTTGTGTTTCAGGAACAGTCGTCAGTTAAATCAAAAGATTATTGTTGTCCACACGTAAACGGAAAGCAAGCGTTTCTAAACTGCTCTGGTTTGAAGTGCGTTTTCGTGACGGGTTAGTGTGTTTCTCTTTGTGAAAGTTAAGGGAGTGTTATTCAAAATAACTTAAAACTAACGAGCATCATTACTAAAGTATTCAACTTTTTTCTCGGCTAATTTTTAACTTGAATTTGATGAAAGTAAGTAGTCACAAATTGGTGTATCACACAGCTTTCTAAGCTTTGAAATTTAAAGGATTTCATTTGTTACAATTCTTTATTCTTCAGAACATTCGTCGTCAGTTGGCCAATGAAAACGTGTCTGAACTGGACATGATTAGAATGGTGTCCCTGTACGCCCTGCGGTACGAAAAACACAGCAGTAATGACGTGGGTGGCCTGTTAAACATGCTGACAAGAAGAGGAGTCAGCGAGCAATATAAGAAGGTACCTGCATTGTTGTTCTCCGTTTTATCCTTTCCTAATTGTCTTCACACGTGAGAGAATCAAGAGAATTGGTTTGTTGTTGGTTCTCTTCTCTGCTCCGAGAGGTTTTTCTCCAAATACTCCGGTTTTCTCCTCTCCTCAAAAACCAACATTTCCAAATTCCAATTCTAGCTTGGAAAGTGTCCCCAATTAGCGCGAAAGTGCTAAATACATTGACACTTAAATAAAGTAATTATTATTATTGGGCCGTAAATTTAAAGGGAAAAACGAGGATTCGTGACTTCTGTAAAATATTATATGTCTATTTGGTATCTGATGGGTTTGGGAAACCATTTGTGTGACGTACGTCAAAAGCAAAATGAGTCTTGTCGAAATCGCTGCAAAGTTTAGGAAAACGTACATTTTTAAAAAGTTTAGTGCCATGAATGTTTTGAGACATTTTGGCAACAAGAACCGCTTCAAATTTTAGCGGACCAATCACAAGGCGCGTAATAACTGAGAGATCTCGTTTATCACCGCGTCAGTACAAGTTTAAATCACTTTCTCTCACTCGACAGAGTTCCCCCGCAGTTTACGGTGGCTGTTGATGTGAGGGCACTCTAACTCCCCGTCGAGACTATGCCGGCGAAATTTAAAAACACAGTTTCATCTCTTCGGTTAGGCCTCAGTACCATGCACACTAATCCGTCACGAAAAGGGACCTTTTCCAAAACGCTCTTCAAACCAGACCAGTTGGAAAACGGTGGCTTTGCGTTGTCGCTGTTTTCAATTTCTTCTGGCGTAGTGTGAACGAAACCTTGAGCTTCTAAGTAAGAGGGTTGCAAGGGTAAAGCTAGCGTAACGTTATCTTTAGAGGGACGGAAGACTGCTTGACTTGACTGCTCCCTCCAAACGCCAATTAAATTTCACCAACAAATTAGCTGTTTCAGTCACAAGAGCACAAATCAGACAAAAGAAGCTTAGTACGGTACAGATGGTCCTTTTCCCACAAGTGTTTTATTTCAATTTGTTTAGTTACATAATATATTATATAATTAGTATATATTATATATTTTCGTATATGCATTTTTCTAACAGCGGTGCCTTAGTAACGTTCTTTGCCATTTTGCAGTTCTCGACCCCTGGTCGGGCTCGACACTGCATACATTATCTACTCTCTGTTGAAAGTTTTCTTTTCAGTACACAATAAGACACCCAACCTTTACACTTTTAAAACAAGACGGTGTATAATCTGGATTAATGTTGTCGCTTGAACAAACATACTTGTTATTAATATGTACAGAAACGGAGAACCTCTTTGTCTTGGTTTGCACGCAACGCCGGCCTCTAATTGAGAGAGAAAAGTCTGGTTCGTTGAATCGATTGCAATCGTAAGCAAATCTCTGTATTTTTTATGTGGAATATGTCTTACAAATCTAATCCCATCTAATCCTTCATGACTCTGCCGATGTCTTACATGGTTGAAGAGCGATCACGCAATCCATTGGAAAAGGTTTTCAAAGCGTTCAGAAAGTCTTGTTTCATGAACGTGCATAAAAGAGGGTTGCACAGCGCGGTTAGAAACCGGAAAAAAATTATGCTTGTCACAATCATGTTCATTGTCTTTGGCGATATGCTGTAAAGCCCTGCTACCTCCATGTCCTCCATTAGCGCCCAGAGAAAGTAGAAAAATAAACCGAAGATGAAGACCGCGATCATTGCAATGAACAGCAAAGCAATTTTCTTTTCGTTCACCTTTCGCCTTCCGGCGTTGACCCGTGACGCGGAGCGACCGGACAGTTCGCTGTGGATCGTATTGCTGTGCCTGCGTAGGCTTATTAAGATTCTGGTGTACATTACGCTCATCAAGAACAGGGGAATAACGACAAGGGTAGCCATATGGAAGAAATCGTAAATCAACTCAATGCGAATCAGTGTTTCTTCGTCCAGCGTCGCCAGAATCCAAGAGAGTTGTATCATGGAAGCTAGCATTGCGAACACCCAGGCAAAAGCCAGCGCCCATCGGAGCCTCTCCGGAGTCACAATTATGGGGTACTGCAGTAGCTTCGTGACTCTAATGTAGCGGTCGATCGATAAAAGAATGAGGTGACCGATGGAAGAGAAAGCCAAGAAACGATTCGAGATGTCCATGGCGATGCACACTTGGAGTTGTAACGTCGCTGAGCAAGCGATCACCATCGGCACGGCCAGCAAGCCCGTGAGAAGATCGCTCGTTGCAAGGCTAGCAAGGATCATGTTGGACGTGGTGCGAAGGCGTCTCTTTCGCCAGATAAGCACTAGGATCAGACTGTTTGCTACGACGATGAAAAACGAAAGCAATCCGTAAAGAACGAACGCGCCGGTTTGGTCGCTCGTCGTGAACGGCTCTTCCGTGTTTAGTTGTTCATCGTCTGTGCCATTGCTGCTATTGTTGTAGGCCATGCTTGAGCGTTTCGTTATTTTTCCTCGGCTTTTCTACAGCAAGTGTCTTGGAAATTCTTTATAGTAAGGGCACACCTCGCCCTTGAAGGTTTTGTTGCCCGGGAAGTGAAGCAATGTTTTCCAAGTAAATATCCTTGAAGGTTCCTTTGTTCTGCTGCCTGTCGGCTGCTCAGTGAAAACACAAACTGAATATGTCTCTGAAAGTAGTGAAGCAGAAAAGCAATTAAAAACGCCAAATAAAAACGTTATTAACGTTTGTCAAAATTAAAGTAACTAAAGGCTTAAAGTATAAAGCGTTTTAATGTGCCATTCAACATGTAAATGACTTTTTTGAAAATTGAACTTTAAAACATCCTCGCGGGTTTTCGAAAAGGTACCGACGTGACGGTTACTCTAGCTTCGCTGGTTTTTTTTTTCGATTGCAAAAAATCGCATCCGCCGATTGTGCCTTGTGTCAGAAACAATAGACATGCTACTTACAAAACATCAGCGGCAAAAGGACGGGACTTTTCATTTTTGCAGTAAGTAAAGTAATTTTTTGGCATTTTTCCTTAAGTCGACACATTTGATTCCGCAATTTGCTTGCCGCAAGTGCTATCCGGAAATTTCTGTTGAAATTTGAAACGCCAAATATCAGAACATTGAAGGTAGACTGGAAATTAACTGGAATCAATTTCTAGTGTGATTGATAAATTTTCCTCTTTAAATGTACTTACACGGGATTTTCGTCTAAACAAATCGCCCAGACATGTTCAGTAGTCCAACATGCTCAGCACATTAAGGTATCTTGTGCAAAACGTCGTGTAGTTTTATTCATTCGTGCGCGAGACATGTACCTGCCTTATCTTTAGAAGATATTAATGTAAACAGATATTTGCATCCTGCGAGTTTCAACAAATGGGCACTGTTTGCTCTCAGAGAATCGAAAAAGCTAAATTGCCTTCAATTGCAAATGGCCTTGTATTGTCAGCCAGTGACGTGCTTGTCACTTAACAACAAAGAAGCGACCGTCTTTATTACAGCCGATCTTCAGTCCACCCGTTCTTACTGCCTCCAATGTCTGGCCTCTTAGAGCAATTATTATTTTTAACAGGACCCTTATGCAAACAAACTTTGAAGTATTCATTACGGTCATATTTGCTTTTCGCGGAAGGAAAAAGTTAATTTGCAATGTTTTTCAAATGATTAGAATAGAGCTTTGTGCTTCAAATATTTCCGACTCTAGACGCGAAACTAGGCGACATCAGTGGCGTGAACATTTATAATTGTGTTCAACGCTGTTATGATTTTAGTGAAATTACTTCGAAACTAGTTAATGTTCCTGCATATTGGAGAGTCGCTTCCGTATGTAACCAAAAGCTGGAGGTATTACTGTTTGTTTTGTAAACTTTAGTGCTTTACATTCACCTCCAATTGAAAAACTGAAAACTCGTTGGCTGCTTCAAGTTTCAGCCAAACGTGAAGCTGATGAGAAAGGAAGTCTTTAATTAAAAGTTAAAGTGTGTAAACTGAAAATACATGTAATAGATTTTCGAAAAGCATTCGGCTATTTTGAACTGATTTTTTTTCTTTTTTCTTTTTTTTTCTGAATTGATATTGTTAAAGTTTGACTGATATAAACGTAGGCGTCGGAAACTGGTTTGGTCGTTGTCAATCATTTTTATATTTATTGGTTTTAATACGGCAGAATGTATTTCCCTTAAGATCTCATATTATCCATAGCTAGGGATACCGAACATACACGTTTGCATTTTAGTCGTAGGCTACGTTTAAAAGTCTACCTTGTTATCTGTAGCCGGCTCAGTACTCATGTGTCTTATTTCGCACGAAGGAAATTAACAGGTCTTGCGTAAGGGTATGTCCTGTCAAAATTAGGAGAAGTTTGTAAATCGAAAAACCAAAATGTGATTAAACTTTGAGCATCCCACGTAAATGTTTCATTTCCTTGATCAACCAGATTACTACATGTAATCACTGGGCTTATACAACTTCGTAAGGTTGTTTTGTGGGCTCGCAAGGGCTTACATCCGGGGGGAGCTTATAAGCGGAATAAAAATCCGTTTTGAAATGAGCTACGGCAGTCTTGATCGAATACGTTTTTTCATTGACTGGTTTTTAATTAAACTTTAAAACATAATAATAAATCGAATTCAT